>Ga0209787_1000142_pt1 | contig 11788 bp, 9 predicted proteins | sample WorMetLIZISLAND2_2_FD_187414 | JGI IMG/M metagenome (GOLD analysis project Ga0209787, IMG submission 187414) | Marine gutless worms symbiont microbial communities from Max Planck institute for Marine Microbiology, Germany - Olavius loisae LIZARD... ... | reverse complement strand
GAAAGTGCTATTCCGGCGCAATGGCAAGAATGTCGGGGAACTCGAAATGCGGAACGATAGCGAGCAGCACTATGGCGAAGTCCGCTTTAACATGAACCGCGAGCCTTGCCTTGCGCTCTTGGATGCGAAGCCCCTTTCTAAAACATCCGGGCTTGCCACTGCCGCGGTCCGATTGGATACTATGGCTATGTCCTTCACAACGTCCCTAACCAATCACTTCCTGATCGCGATGCCGGGTTTGCAGGACCCGAATTTCTCGCGTACGGTCACCTATGTCTGCGAGCATACAGAGCATGGGGCCATGGGTATTGTGATCAACCGGCCCATGAACATCCGCTTGGACGAGATGCTCAATCAGCTCGATATCGTGAGCAGCGACCGCCGCGTACTTGAGGCCTCGGTGTATCTCGGGGGACCCGTGCAGCCGGAACGCGGGTTCGTGCTCCACTCCGCCACTGAAGGATTTGACTCGACCCTCAGCATCACCCCGGAAATTAGCATAACCACCTCCCGCGACATCCTCCAGGCCATCGCCGACGGCAAGGGTCCGACCCATATGTTGATCGCGCTAGGCTATGCAGGTTGGGGTGGGGGGCAGCTCGAACAGGAGATGGGTACCAATACCTGGCTCAGCGGCCCTGCGGACGCGGAGATTATCTTCCGGCTGCCGGCCAGTGCCCGTTGGCAGGCGGCTGCTAAGCTGCTGGGAATCGACATGAACCTGCTGAGCGGCGAGGCCGGACACGCCTGAATGGGTGCCATGCTTGGCTTCGACTTCGGTCCATGCAAGATTGGGGTCGCCGTCGGTCAGTTGGTTACCCGCTCGGCTTCGGCCCTTACCACCATCCGCAGCCGCCGGAACGGGCCGGATTGGGCCAGGATCGAGCAGTTGATACGTGAATGGCAACCGACGGGGGCGGTGGTCGGTCTACCCTTCAATATGGACGACACGGAGAGCATGGCGGCCCCGGGGACCCGGCGCTTCGCTCATCAGCTCAAGGAGCGCTACGGGCTCGAAGTGTATCTTGTGGACGAGCGTCTTACCTCGCTGGAGGCGCGCCGGCAGCTCGGCCGGGGCGCGACATCCCCGGGGGCAATCGACGCCATGGCAGCCAAGCTGATCCTGGAGACCTGGCTGACGGGCACTGCGGGCACTGCAAGTTAGGCGATTGGTGGTGTGGATGTTGGGAACTCCTGGTAAAGGAAAGCGCTGAATCAGCGCGAATCGATCCCCGGTAGGGGTTAAATCTAAAGTGGCATAGTTGGGCAGGGTAATGATTCAATTCCCCACTGTTTTTGCCATCCCTGGCCCCGGATGCCGGCACTCCCTGCCGGAATGACGAGGGGGGGGAGTCGGTGGGCTTCACCACTTAGAATTTAGCCACTACCCGATCCCTGAGGACTCGCGTGATTCGTGGTTCTTCTTTCGTCGAGGTTGGTTCCTCACCTCGACCTACTTCCTATTTGTCAAATTCCCCGCCCGATGCCGTCGAGCTGATACTCATCGAGGCTGACTCCTACAAAGATGAGGAGTTCTCCAGAAAATCTCCGATCTGCTCGATGCGGCACTGGAAAAGTCCCAAGCCCTCGAATAGCGCATCCACTGCGATAGTGGCCTCGGCGATTAAGCCCATAATTACTGATTACGTTTTGTAGATAAGCCGAAACAGACGGCGGCTGCTATCCACCGTGCCCAGGCCACCACTGCACCCACGGTCACCGGTCGACGCCTGACCGGATCAACCAGGGAGGGCTTGGCAAAAGGCGTAGAAAAAGGTAAAGCCATGGCTAGCCTTGCCGAGTCGCTGTTATCCTGGCTGGAAGGTTGCGGCCCGCCGGTGTGGATCGCTGGTACGCGCTATGCCCTGCTCATGACGACCGCGCGCCCTCCCTGGACAATCCGGGATGCGGGAGACCGCGTGCTCATTCACTGCTTTGCGGAATGCGACCCGAAAGCCGTATTGGAAGCCATCGGTTTACGGTGGCAAAACTTTACCCCAAACCCTGGACCTGTACCCGCCAAGGGCCCAACGAGGCTACCCGGCGGCGTCTGATCCGCCGGAGCTAGCGGTACACCCTACGATGGCGGTTTCCGACATTGCAGCAGGTAAACCGTTGTCCGTCGAAGATCGGGCGCGCGCACCGAGGTTGCACGTGCACGACTGATGGCGGCGGAGATGGCGTATGGATAACTCACACGCCAACGCCTACAGGTTCGACATCAAGGAGCTAGAGCGACTGGTCGACGTCGGAGGCAACGCAGCGAGCGTGCGCCACCTGACCGACGACCCGGCCCATCTACCGGGATGGGCTGGGGATTCGACATCACGCACGTTGAAGTAAAGGAAACACTGATGCTAGAGGACATCGAGGAATGGCGCAACGGTGCAGTCAACAACGATACCCTGGCCGCATTCGCCCACTCACTGGTGCAGCGGCGGGAAAGGGGTTAAGGCAGACGCCTCAAGCATTACACCGAGCAGGCCACCTGCAAGCACTGCGGGCTGATCTGGTTGTGGTTCTCCGGCGAGGTTTTGGGCTGCTCCCGGTGCTGGAACCGGGCAGCCGACAAGCCGATACCACGTCTGTACTCCGTTCACTGCGGCGATTGCATTCACTTTGGGCGCATCGACCATCCCCACCTTGGCCACTGCGCGAAAGACGAGCCGGAAGCTATCGCTGGATTGTGGGACACGGACCAGCGATATTGCGAACGTTTCATCCCACAGCCAAGGAGTAAACGGAGGAATAACCCCATGCAAAGGAGAACATCCACGCCATTGCGCATGCACTTGAGTCCCCGATGTGGAGTTCAGGATATGAGCCAGGACGCCATGCTGATCGCCCGCGATGGCGAACGGCCAGTGTCGCATACACGGGGGAACATCGCCCGGTGCTCTGATCGGGAACACCTAATGCTCGGGAACACGGCCTCTACTCGGCAGAGGCCATTGCAGAGCGGAGAGAAATTGTAGTTCTCATCCGATCCTCCATGCGCAGACTGGTGGAAGAAGTGGACACGCGGGATTGAAGGCGACGACTGTGACACCTGCGGAAACGGCAGCGGAACTTCGCAAAAGTCCTCTCATGGCGTCGAGGGATGGACCAAGGGGAATCTCCCCAGCCCACTACACCCGGTGTAGCTCTATGCCCTCAATGCGGTCCGACCTGGCATTGCGGACTGGCGGCCGACGAGATTTAAATTAGCTTTAACCTGCCGTATCCCCCGACTATCAATACCTACTGGCGACATGTCGGCGGGCGCACGCTCGCTGCTCGCCACGTGCTTTGCACTTCCCTGGCGGGCAGCGCAGTTGATCCGAATGCCCAGGACCGTGAAGGGGGGGATGCTGGTAAAGCGTAACAACGAAAACTTGCAAAGGCAGCTCTAAACACCCGCCAAACATCGCCTGAAAGGTAGACCAAAAGGTGGTCTATAATAGAAACCATATTTATTTCAAAATAAAAAATTAGGTTATGCCAAGAGTTGGCGGAGAGAGAGGGATTCGAACCCTCGATGGGTTATTAACCCATACTCCCTTAGCAGGGGAGCGCCTTCAGCCGCTCGGCCATCTCTCCAAGAAAGCATGGCATACCCCAGAGGCCAATCAGGGGCGGACGTCTTATCCCCCCATCCGCGGCACTTGACTATACTCAGGACCCGGCATCGGGGACGGTTCCACTCTGCTGGATAGCCTGCTCTGTTTTCTCCCGCTTTATACGCTCGTAGATCTCTTCACGGTGCACCGCTATGTCGCGGGGCGCGTTGACGCCGATGCGCACTTGATTTCCTTTGACGCCGAGCACGGTAATGGTTACCTCGTCGCCGATCATCAGGGTTTCGCCGACCCGTCGGGTGAGTATCAGCATTGTTATTTCTCCCTCATTTCCTTTTCCAGATCGTGACCTTCCCCCGTCGTGGCCCCACACCTTGGGGTACCACCGAACGGAGATCGATCACGGCTAATCAAGCCCGGAATCCTAGAGTTAAACTCCACACTCCCCAATTCTAACAATAGCTCTGACTACACCAAAGTCTTTTTGTTACCACTGCCTTACCATCACTAGAGCAATCAGAGCCTATCTGGTTCACGCGGTCGTAGCGGGGAGCGAGGGTTGCGGCAGATTTCTCGCTTGGAATGGGGCTATAGCCAAGCCTGTTTAACGAGATCAAGCAGGAAATCTGACAGACCCTCTCGGATCCGTAATAGATACAGCCGTATGCCAGGCAGGCTCTTAGTCGTCTCTATGATGTAATTCGAAGGCCTGGTGCAACGCCCGCACGCCGAGCTCCAAGTACTTTTCGTCTACGACCACGGATATCTTGATCTCCGAGGTGGAAATCATTTGAATATTGATCCCCTCCTTCGCCAGGGCAGCAAACATCTTGCTGGCGATCCCAGCATGGGAACGCATGCCGACGCCGACCAGAGAGAGCTTGACGATCTGATCGTCGCCCACGACCTCCCGCGCCGCCAGGGACCGCGCCGCGGTGTCCAATATTTCCAGGGTCCGCTCGTAGTCGTTGCGGTGAACGGTAAAGGTAAAGTCCGTGGTAGCCTTGTCGGCGGTGACATTCTGGATAATCACATCCACTTCAATATTGGCCTCCGCGACGGGGCCGAGGATCTTATGGGCCACACCCGGTTGGTCCGGAACGCCCAGGATGGTGAGCTTGGCCTCGTCGCGGTTGAATGCAATGCCGGAGATAACGGCGCCTTCCACTGCTTCCTCCTCGAAGCTGATCAGTGTACCCTTCCCGGCTTCAAAGCTGGAGAGCACCCGCAAGGGGACCCGGTACTTACCTGCAAACTCCACGGCCCGGATCTGCAAGACCTTCGAGCCCAGACTTGCCATCTCCAACATCTCCTCGAAGGTGATGCGGTCCAGCTTGCGGGCCCGCGGCTCGATGCGCGGGTCGGTGGTGTAGACACCGTCCACGTCCGTGTAGATCTGGCATTCGTCGGCACCCAGAGCCGCGGCCATAGCCACCGCCGAGGTATCCGAACCACCACGCCCCAGAGTGGTGATGTCACCCGCGTCGTCCACGCCCTGAAATCCGGCTACCACGACTACGCACTCGGTATCCAGATCGGCCTTGACCCGGTCGCCGTCGATTTTGCAGATCCGGGCCTTGTTATGGGCACTGTCGGTGCGGATGTGGACCTGGCCCCCGGTGTAGGACTTGGCGGGACAACCCAGACCCTCTAGTGCCATGCTGAGCAGGGCGATCGTGACCTGTTCGCCGGTGGACAAGAGTACATCCATTTCCCGCGGATTAGGCCGTGTTTGGATTTCCTTAGCCAAAGCGACTAGACGATCAGTCTCGCCCAACATGGCCGAGACGACAACCACGATCTGATTGCCTCGTTCGTGCCAAGTCTTGACCCGTGTCGCGACGGCCTTGATCCGTTCAATACTGCCGACGGAGGTGCCACCATACTTCTGGACGATCAGGGGCATTGTGACTTCTCGCTTCGCTCACTCCGGGTTTTGCGTCGGGTTCGACATATACCAGATCAGCCATGTCCGATGTTTCTAGCCCACTCCGAGCATCTCTTCTTTCAGCTACAAGTTAATGAGAATTTCCACTGAGATGTACTTGGCTCTGGAAATCTCCGTGGGTTTGCATTCAGCGCTTCGTCAATAGCAACAAGGTATGTTCACTCTTCGAGGTCGATATCAAAATAAACCTCTGGCATATGCTTCCAATACTTACCCATATCATGGGTATCGAAGAACTTTACCAGTTCATCGAGTGAACTGCATGGGGGAGTAGGTCCTTAGGTTTATTTCTTACCATACTGTTTCTCTCTTTGAAAGCCTGTATCTCTGTTGCTCAATATTAATGCCTCTCTCGTCATTCTGCAAATAATGGAGTATCGTCAAGTATATTCCAGTATCCGTTTCGCCAAACGCCATGTGTAAATTTTCGTCCTTACGCTCGCCATTTTCCAATGGAGCGAATCCTCGGTTTGTTGTTCAGTTTAATCCAGATAACACCCTCAATCCTCACGCACTAATTCTCTTGTTTTCCGCCACTTTCAGATATCTTGAAAAACGGTAGTACAAATTGAACTGGTTCCTATTCGCGTTTATTTGCGTTCATTCCCATACCTCCCAGCACCTCACACAAGCCTTTCTCGTACCCAATCCGTAACCAGCCCCAACGCTTTGGGCAGACCCGCCGGATCATTGCCGCCGGCTTGGGCCATGTCCGCCCGACCACCGCCCCGACCGCCCACCTGTGCGGCGACTACCTTGACAAGATCGCCTGCCTGCATACGGTCCGTCAGGTCCTTGGTAACTCCCGCAACCAAGTTCACCTTGCCATTATCCTCAGCAGCCAGGACAACCACTGCCGGGCCCAACTGGTCCTTGAGCCGGTCCAGGGTGTCACGCAGACCTTTGACATCCGCCCCGTCGAGCTTGGCTGCCAGTACCTTGGTACCATCCAGGTCCACCGCGTGGGCGACCAAGTCCCGACCCGCATTGCTTGCCAGCTTGGCCTTGACCTCGCCGAGTGCTTTCTCTAACCGCTTAGTATACTCCAGGAGTTGGACTACCTTGTCGTCCAGGTTCTCACGCGTTCCTTTGACTAGGCGCGCAAGACGCAATAGACACTCTTCGTCCGCCTCCACCCAATCCAACGCACCTTCGCCGCTCACCGCCTCAATGCGTCTTACCCCGGAGGCGATGCCGCTCTCGGCAAGGATCTTGAACAGACCTATATCGCCGAGGGCCCGCACGTGGGTGCCGCCGCAGAGCTCGGTTGAGAAGTCCCCCATGCGCAATACCCGCACCTGCTCAGCATATTTCTCACCGAACAGGGCCATGGCACCGGATGCCCTAGCATCGTCGAGGGACATGATCCGAGTCTCCACCAGACGGTTCGTGCGGATCTCCCTGTTGACCAGACGCTCGATCCGGAGGATCTGACCACGGCCAACCGGCTCGAAATGAGAGAAATCGAAGCGCAGATGCTCGGGACCTACGAGAGAGCCCTTCTGCTGCACCTGATCTCCCAACACCTCCCGCAAGGCGGCATGGAGCAGGTGCGTAGCGGAGTGATTGAGCGTGATTTGGCACCGGCGCCGCGCATCCACCCGGGCCTCCACCTGATCGCCGACTTGGAGCTCCCCCTCCGCCATGCAGGCAATGTGACCAATGACATCGGCACCTTGTTTCCGGGTATCCAGGATGGATACGCGCACGCCTTCACGCACGAGCTCGCCGGTATCGCCGACCTGACCACCGGCCTCGGCATAGAAGGGAGTAACGTCGAGTATGACCAGACCCTCCTGGCGCTCGGAGAGATTGTCCAGTGACTTGCCATCCCGGTAGATAGCCATCACCGTTGCCTGGTCGGCGAGGCGCTCGTAGCCGGTGAAGTCGGTCTCTCCTTCCAAATCCGGGACCACGTCCTGGGTTGTACCGAACCGACTCGCTGCTCGGGCTCGTTCTTTCTGTTCAGCCATCGCCCGTTCGAAGCCTGACAAGTCCAGGGTCAGGCCCCGCTCACGGGCGACGTCGGCCGTAAGGTCGGTGGGAAAGCCGTAGGTATCGTAGAGCTTGAACACAATTACGCCGTCGATGCAGTCATCCTGAATCCTGGCGATAGCCTGCTCCAGGATGTGCATACCCTGCTCCAGGGTCTCGGTGAAGCGTTCCTCTTCGCTTCTGAGCACCCGCTCTACCTGGGCCTGGGCGGCCACGAGCTCCGGATAAGCAGCACCCATCCGGGCTGCCAGCGTCGCCACCAGACGGTGGAAGAAGGGCTCGCGGCAACCGAGCTGATAGCCGTGGCGGACCGCGCGCCGGACGATCCGGCGTAGGACATAGCCCCGCCCTTCGTTACCGGGAGTGATGCCGTCACTGATCAGAAAGCTGGCGGAACGGATATGGTCGGCGATGACCCGTAGCGACTGGTTCCGGTGGTCTACACAACCAGTCAGCTCCGCCGCGGCGCCGGTCAGGGCGCTGAATAGATCAATCTCATAATTGTCATGGGTCCCTTGCATGATCGCCGCCAAGCGCTCAAGACCCATGCCGGTGTCCACCGAGGGGCGCGGCAGGGGCGTGAGCCGCCCCTCCGTGTCGCGGTCGTACTGCATAAATACTAGGTTCCAGATCTCTACGAAGCGGTCGCCGTTCTGGTCTGGGGTGCCGGGTGGACCACCAGGCACCTCCGGACCATGGTCGTAGAAGATCTCGGAGCAGGGACCGCAGGGACCGGTCTCCCCCATAGACCAAAAGTTGTCCTGTTCGCCGCAGCGCGAGAAGCGTTCGGGGCTCACACCGATGTCATTGCGCCAGATGTCTTCTGCCTCTTGGTCCTCTTCGTAGACCGTGATCCACAACCGCTCCTCCTGCAGGGCCAGCACCCGGGTGAGATAATCCCAGGCATACCGGATCGCTTCCGGCTTAAAATAGTCGCCGAAGCTGAAATTGCCCAGCATCTCGAAAAAGGTGTGATGACGGGTCGTGTAACCCACGTTCTCCAGATCATTATGCTTGCCCCCGGCCCGCACGCAGCGTTGGGCGCTGACGGCACACCGATATGGCGGCTGTTCCCGGCCCAGAAACACCTCTTTGAACTGCACCATACCCGCATTGGTGAACAGCAGCGTGGGGTCAGCGGCGGGTACCAGCGAACTACCGGCTACCACCTGGTGCCCACGCCCGGCGAAGTAACGGAGAAACCCGGCTCGAAGCGCTGCGCTACTCTTCATGGGACGGACCTTTCATGAACACTCAGAGACACCGGAGGACTTAATGGCAGGCTTACCGTAATCCGGATCAGAATTCGTCTTTGCCGTTCAGTTAAAGCCGGCGATCAGCTCTGCGGGAAACCCTTGATACTCCAGAAACCGGACCCGCTAGGCACGCGCAGAGCTGAACCGCTTGTTATGGGCTTTAGACAGCTGAGGAGCTGCTCTACCTCCGCTTTGGCATAACCGCACGCGCACAGCTTGCGCCTTTCCTTGCGCCGGAGCCCCCCGCGGCTGTGCTCTCGCAACGCCAACAACCTGAGTGCGGTGCGTTCGATATCTGGTTCCAGGGTCAGGTTTCCTGGGGCTGGGGATCGTCCGCTTCAACATCGCTACTCTGGGGCAACAACAGGGTGCGGATCCTGGCTTCGATCTCCCGGGACAGCTCGATATTCTCCTTGAGAGAGCTACGTACATTGTCCTTGCCCTGCCCGATCCGGTTGCCGCCGTAACTGTACCAAGCCCCAGACTTTTCTATAATGCCCTGCTGCACACCGAGATCAATAATCTCTCCCTCACGGGAGATCCCCTCACCATAGAGGATATCGAAGCTGACCTGCTTGAAGGGCGGTGCCACCTTGTTCTTGACCACCTTGACTTTGGTCTCGTTACCGATGACCTCTTCACCTTTCTTGATGGCACCAGTACGCCGGATATCAAGCCGGACCGAGGCGTAGAACTTGAGCGCATTGCCGCCGGTGGTGGTCTCGGGATTGCCGAATATGACCCCGATCTTCATCCGGATCTGGTTGATAAAGATGACCGCGCAATTGGAACGCTTGATGTTCGCCGTAAGCTTGCGCAGGGCCTGGGACATAAGCCGGGCCTGTAACCCGACGTGGGAATCGCCCATCTCACCCTCAATCTCCGCCTTGGGGGTCAGGGCCGCGACCGAATCTACCACTACCACGTCCACCGCTCCCGAGCGCACCAGCATATCGGTCATCTCCAGCGCCTGTTCACCGGTGTCTGGCTGCGAGACCAGGAGCTCGTCCATATCCACCCCCAGGCGCTTCGCATATCCAGGATCCAGGGCATGTTCGGCATCCACGAAGGCCGCGATCCCGCCCAGCTTCTGGGCCTCGGCCACTACATGGAGGGTCAGGGTGGTTTTGCCGGAGGATTCTGTGCCGTACACCTCGATCACCCGGCCCCTGGGCATACCGCCGATCCCTAACGCCACGTCTAGCCCCAGAGAGCCGGTAGAAATGACCTCCAGGTCGCGCACGGCCCCCACATCGCCCATGCGCATGACTGAGCCCTTGCCGAACTGTTTTTCGATTTGGCTTAATGCGGCCGTCAACGCCCGCCTGCGATTGTCGTCCATCGGATCTCCGGCCCCGCTCCTCCTGGCGAGGGACGGGATGCGCCCGCGGTGCTTACCGATAGCTGGAAGTGGAACGGCAACGCGACCATGTGTATCGCCTTCTGATCTATCCTATTATTCCATAGGATAAGGGATGCCGTCAGGGTAAGCGTGTATAAATTCCCATTTGATATATCGACTAACCCATTGCTTCCAGCTACCAGCCGCTAGTCGTCAACTGCTCAATCTACACCCTCAGCTCCGCCGTCGGTAGTCAGACAAGCAGATCGTCCTCCCAGGTTGCTAAAACTCCCAACAGGCGTTTGCGTGTTACCATTCCATAGTTCTCCATCTCGTCTGCCAGCTGCAAGTGGCCATATACCTTGACGTTCTCATCCGCCGCAGCGTGGCGTGACGCGCTATTGCTGACGAGCAGCACACATTTCTCGATTTTCGCAAGTACCAGCGCGAAGGCATCGTTGTTGCTCAATGCCGAGTATTGCTCTGTATATCTCGAATGCCATGCCGACGCCGTCACCATCCAAATCTACCCAAATCGATTCTTCCCTCCAGCAAAGCCCTCTCGCATATAACCCCCTAAGTCCAGAGACTCGTCTGCAAACATCACGTCCAGGACCACATAATCATATGGAAGTGCCTAGGTGCTCTCTATGAGACGCACCTAGGCTAGGGAGACTGTATAAGAACTAACCTAATTGATTATAGAATAATTATCAATAGAGAGTAACCAATTATCCGGAACGAGCCAACGCCTACTCTAATAATTAACTAATTCACAAGATTGAGATGCCGTTGGCGGTGAGAGCCTAGGCAATGATGAACGGCGCCGTGTCGATCAGGCGCAGAAGGAGGCTGCTCGCGGAGCGTGCTGACCTACGTTCTGCATACACCCAGCGGGTGGCGCGATCAACGGCGGCATACAAGTCGCTGCGTTGATTGTGGTCTGGTATCTGAGGCAAGTACTTCACATCAAGCGGTGCGAGGCATCTTCTGTCCCCTCGCGTTGATGCCATTTCGCAACCGTGTGGCGGTTGAGGTTGTAGGCTTAACGCTAACTCCTGGTTGGTGACCGACTGGGGCTGGGCCTGTAATTCCAGACGAATCGCCGGCGTGATTCGTGCACTCTGGTGGAGTTGGATGTTCATGATGGGTAACGACTTCGCTCAGGGGTCATGGCAAACCGGCGAGCAGCTCGAACACTGCCGACCCGTTCCCTGACTGCCTTCGCCTTTCCCTCCGCTCCTTCCCTAGCATGTACCCGCATAACCTCTTTCGCCTGCAACAGAAGGATAGCTTCTTCCTCAGTGTATAATCGCACGGGGCCTGAATAACTAACAATCGCCAGCATCAGCTACCGGCCCTTCACCTCGTGCTGGATCTCCCTTCCGGTCTTCCCTAAAAGTTCGGCGGCTTTCTTTCGCAGCGGCCAGCTACGCTCCACTCAGTACCTAAATGTCAACATGCCTTAAAGGTTTCTCGCCGGATGACTGACCACATAAGCTCCTATCGATCTATCCCCGGGGTGCTCTTGTCCATCACGGCGGCGGAGATCCGATATCAAGCCCATAGATACTCTGTTCCTGGGCAAGTCCAAGTTTAGGTGGTGATCGACAAAAAATTGTCTGTGATGCATTAGAGTTGGCTTAATCGGCAACCGTTCCGGGCGGTGTGTAGGAGCGACGGCTGTCGA
>Ga0209787_1000141_pt1 | contig 11875 bp, 14 predicted proteins | sample WorMetLIZISLAND2_2_FD_187414 | JGI IMG/M metagenome (GOLD analysis project Ga0209787, IMG submission 187414) | Marine gutless worms symbiont microbial communities from Max Planck institute for Marine Microbiology, Germany - Olavius loisae LIZARD... ... | reverse complement strand
TGATCCGACGGAACCAGAGACTCCAAAGTCACCATCTCCAGTTCCGTCTGCTGGGGTGAGCGGTTTTTAAGCATCCCACATTGAATCAAAAGCCGCCGCCAAAGGCGAGGACTTTGTCAGCGGTCTGGCCGGCCCCGGGGGCCGGCTTTTTTCGTTTGCCCAAACGTTCCCGGAGCCTCACGCCCCTATGGCTTCCCCCGTGCTTCCTCGGTCAGGCGGACGAGTTCGGAACGGACCTCGCCGGCGGAGCTCAAGGAAGCCCCGAACGCGACACGCGCCCACCGGCCATCACGGACCAGATCCACGCCTTCCGGATCGAGGCCGCACATCTTCCAACCGCCACCGCGGCGCCCGATGATCCGGTTGGCGATGAGATCGAGGGCATCGGCGTGATCGCCGTTCATGTGCTCGACGACGCTGTCCTCGATGGCGGCGACGGCTTTCGCGGCGCCCGCCGGCGAGCGGACATCGCGACCACGCAGCCACCGGGCGCGGGCGAAACCGCCGACAAAATGCACCCTTTCAACGATCATCCGGTAGAAGGCGAAGTCGCCGAAGCCGGCATAGAGTTCGGCTTGCGGATGGCGGGCGAGAAAGCGCTTGGCGTGGCGCGGCTCGCGGCTTTTCCGGATCTTGCCGAGAAGCGTCACCCGGGGTCCGGTTTGCGGATTGGATCGCTGCGATGCGGCTTCGACGAGGAGTGCGGCGCGCGGATCGGCGGCGATGTTGCGGGTATGGTCGGCGAGGGTTGAGAGGAGGAAGAGGGGACAGCCATCGATGTCGGTCGCATAGGTGACCAGTGACGCGTAAGGCCATCCGTCGGAAACCGCCAGTGCCGTCGACAACGATCCGGAACGGCAACCGCGGAGGAGGTCGCGGCAGGCACCGATCATTTGGTCGCGGGTCATCTCCGGCCGGCGGGCCACGGCGGGCTCCTTACTCGCTTGTCTCCGTCAGGAACTCTGGCCGTGGCGCAGGACCATGTCGCGCAGCGTCACAATACCCAGCGGCGCCCGCATCTGGTCGATGACCAGGGCCCGGCTGATCTTGAAATGTCCGAGCAGCCGGACGGCGTAGCGGATATCCATATCCTCGTGGACGGTAATCACCGGTTTGGTCATAACGTCGTAGACATTGACCCGGTCCGGCGATTTGTCGGGACCGATGACCTTGGTGGCAATGTCCGAGACGACGATCAGGCCGTATTCGTCATTTTCGTTGCGCCGTTCGACGATCAAGGAACTGACACCCGAATGGCGCATCATCTCGATGGCTTCAGCAACCGTCTGCATGCGGTCTATGGTTTTGACGTCCGGCGTCATGACGTCCTGGACTCTGACGATGTCTTGCTCGTTCATATCGATTCCTCGATCTCTTGCTGGATGACATCGGCCTGTGTGGTAAGGCCGACGGCATCTTCGATTTCGATCTGGACTGCGATTCCCGTTCCCGGTTCCTCGTCGAACTGGCCGGCCTCGGCAATCGTTTCCAGGATTTCACGGGCCTTGGGCGCGGCGACGATGAACATCAGGACATCACGTTGTGCCGAAATGTCGAGTCCTAAAAACGTCTTCGTCGGTTTCAGGCCTTCGCCGCGGACGCTGGTGATCACGGTGGCGCCCGTCGCACCGGCTTCGCGCGCCGCCTCCATGACCGTATCCGTCTTTTCATCGGCCACCAGGGCCATAATCAGTTTCAGGTTCACTTTTCGTCCTCCTCGTCTGCCTTCTCTTTCGTTCTCGAGCGTTGCCGACGTTGGAGCCATGTCGTGACCATGTCATATCCCAACACCGACATAATTGGAAACACACTTGCAAAAGCGATCAGGCCGAAGCCGTCGATCAAGGGGCTGCGGCCCGGCACGGCGGCCGCCAAGCCGAGCCCGAGTGCCGCCAGGACCGGCACCGTCACCGTCGACGTCGTCACGCCGCCGGAATCATAGGCCAGCGGGATGATCATTTTCGACGCGCGGAAGGTCTGGAATATGACAACCGCGTAACCGGCCATGATGTAGAGACTGAGCGGCGTGCCCGACACGATCCGGTAGGTGCCGACGGCGACGCCAATGCCGACGCCGATCGCCACGGCAAGCCGCAATCCCCAGGCGCTGATGCCGCCACCGGCGATCTCTTCGGCCTTGATGGAAACCGCGATCAGCGACGGTTCGGCCACCGTGGTCGCAAAGCCGATGGTCGCCGCGAACACATAGACCCACATATAGTTGCGCCAGTCGATCGCGGCAGCGGGCGACTGGCCGGTAAACTCCGGCGCCGTCAACTGTTCGGCCATGGCGTTGCCGAGCGGGAACAGCGCCTTCTCCAGTCCGACCAGGAAAAAGCTCAATCCAACCAGCACGTAGACCAAGCCGATGATGATCCGGTGCAGGTGGCGCGGTTTCTGCCTGAGGACGAAAATCTGGAATCCCAACAGGATGGCGGCAATCGGCAACACGTCCATGACGGTCGCCAAGGTCGTTTCGAGGATGGAGCCGATCATTTCCATGGCCGCCTCACACCACGATCCCGAAGATCATCACGAAGATCATCGGTGTCAGGCTGGCAAAGGCGATCAGCCCGAAACCGTCGCTCATCGGGTTGCGCCCGCGGATGGTGGTAGCCAATCCGACACCTAAGGCCGTGACCAGGGGCACCGTGATCGTCGACGTGGTGACGCCGCCGGCGTCATAGGCGATGCCGACGATCTCATCGGGCGCAAACGGCGTGATGGCGACGACCAGGACGTAACCTGTGATGATGAAGTAATGGATGGGCCAGCCCTTGACGATGCGGAACACACCGATGACCAACGCCGCGCCGACCGATAGCGCGACGACGATACGCAGCGAATCGGCATAGGTGCTCCGCGCATCGGCATCCGCCGCGATTACGCCGGCTTCCGCCGCCACCTTGGCGGCTTCGTCGGAAACGGCGATCAACGCCGGCTCGGCAACCGTGGTGCCGAAACCGAGAGCAAATGCGAAAGACAAAAGGGCGCCCAGGCTGCCTTTTCGGGCGAACGCCTCGGCCATGTCGTCGCCCAACGGGAACAGGCCCATCTCGAGGCCCTGGATGAACAACGTCAGACCGAGGACGACGAATACCAGGCCGACCAGAACGTCGCCGAGATTGGGAAACGGCTGTTGCAGGACCACCGCCTGGAAAAAGGCGACGGTCAGGATGATCGGCGTCAGATCGCGCAACGACCCGACCAGCAGTTTCACGAATCCGCGGATAGCTTGCCCCATGGTTTAAAGACTGTTCCTGGTTGGGCGGATTTGTCCAGCACCTTTCGCGATCGGAAGCGCTTTGCCATTGCATTGGCAAGAACACCGGCCATGTCTGAACCAGGAAATCCGGACTTACGCGAAACCGCGGTAACGATGATGCCCTTTTGGGGTTATAATTTCGCCACAAACGGGGCATAGGACACGGGCTCAAGAACGGAACTGGATGAAAGGCATCTTTCATGGCTCATACCATCGCCCTCGTCGACGATGACCAAAACATTCTGGCGTCCCTGTCCGCCGCCCTCAAAGACGAGGGGTACGACGTCGATACCTATGCCGACGGCGCCGAAGCCTTGCAGGGCCTGGGCCGCCGGCCGGTCGACCTGGCCATCCTCGACATCAAGATGCCGCGCATGGACGGCATGGAGTTGCTCGGCGAACTGCGCCGCAAGGGCGATCTTCCGGTCATCTTCCTGACCTCGAAGGATGACGAGGTGGATGAAATCATGGGCCTGCGCATGGGGGCCGACGACTACATCAAAAAGCCCTTTTCCCAGCGCCTGCTCATGGAGCGTATCCGCGCCGTCATCCGCCGCCATGAAACGACACTAAAGGACCACGGCGACGACGACATCATCCGGCGCGGTGATCTGGTCCTCGATTCGTCCCGGCACCTTTGCACGTGGAAGGACGAGGAGATCAACCTGACCGTCACCGAATTTCTCATTGTCGAGGCGCTTGCCCGACGGCCCGGCCACGTCAAGAATCGCGACCAGTTGATCGATGCTGCCTACGGCGAGCACATCTACGTCGACGACCGGACCATCGACAGCCACATCAAGCGGCTCAGGCGCAAGTTCAAGGCCATCGACAACGACTTCGCGGAGATCGAGACGCTGTACGGCGTCGGTTATCGCTACAAGACGAACTGACGGAACGAATGGAACGGGGGACCACGGAACGGGCCAGCGAACGCCACAAGACACGGCTCATTTCGCCGATTACTCGGCGTATCCTCACCGTTAACATCCTGGCCCTCGCCATCCTCGCCGTCGGCATCCTCTATCTCGGCGAATATAAGGACAACCTGATCGAAGGCGAGCTGTCGGCCTTGGCGACGCAGGCTGAGATGTTCGCCGTGGCGCTGAGTGAGGGGGCCGTCGCAGAGACGTCGGGCGGGCAATACCGGGTCTCCGAGATCTCCAACCAGATGGTGCGCCGTCTCGTCGAAACGACGGGAACGCGGGCGCGGTTGTTCAGGCGCAACGGACAATTGGCCGCCGACTCGCGGCTGCTTGCCGGCAGCAAGGCGGCGATCCGCATCGAGGAACTGCCGCCGCCGGACCAGTCCCGGGATCCGTTCCGCGATGTCCTCGAGGCCTTCGACCGGGTGCTTCGCCATTTGGTTCCGAGCCGCCGCCTCAGTCACTACGAGGAGAAGGCCCGCCCCCATGCGCGGGACTGCCCGGAAGTCGTCGCCGCCCTCAACGGCGACTACGTCAAGGCGCTGCGCGCCGGTGATGGAGAAAGCCTGGTCCTCAGCGTCGCCGTACCGGTACAGCGCTACAAGCAGGTGCTCGGCGCCCTAATGCTGACCACGGGCTCGGAACGCATCGATGCGGCGATGTTCGAAGTGCGGCGCGACATCCTCAAAGTCTTCGCCGTGGTCCTGACGGTGACCGTGCTGATCTCGGGCTATCTCGCCGGCACCATCGCCCGGCCGTTGCGCCGCCTCGCCGCCGCCGCCGAACGGGTCCGCCATGATCACGGGCGCCACCACCGTATTCCTGACATGTCGGACCGGCATGACGAAATCGGCGAACTGGCGGAGACTCTCGGCCAGATGATGGAAGCCCTGTGGCAACGTATGGACGCCATCGAAAGTTTCGCCGCCGATGTCGCCCACGAAATCAAAAACCCGTTGACCTCGCTCCGCAGCGCCGTCGAAACGGCATCGCGTCTCAAGGACCCGGAACAGCAGAAGAAACTGATGACCATCATCGCCGAGGACGTGACCCGTCTCGACCGCCTGATCAGCGACATTTCCGACGCCTCGCGCCTCGACGCCGAACTGTCGCGGGCGGAAGCCGAAAAAGTCGACATTGGCGCCATGCTGGCGATGCTCGCCGATGTCCAGAACACGACGCGGGAAGGCGGGCCGGAAATCCGCCTCGAGCGATCCGACGGCGGCGCGCGCGCCGTCATCGTCGACGGCATCGAAAGCCGCATCGCCCAGGTCTTCCGCAACCTGATCTCCAACGCCGTTTCGTTCAGCCCGCGGGACGGCCGGATCACCGTTTCGGTTAGCCGGGACAAGGGCTATGTCCGGGTCGACGTCGACGACGAGGGACCGGGCATCCCGGCCGGCGCCGAGGAAAACATCTTCAAGCGTTTCTACACGGAACGCCCGAAAACGGAGAAGTTCGGCACCCATTCGGGGCTCGGCCTCAACATCTCGAAACAGATCGTCGAGGCCCATTTCGGCACGCTTTCCGGCGGTAACCGGGTCGGCTTCGACAAACAGACCGCCGGTGCCCGCTTTACCGTGCGCCTGCCCGAGGCGGCGCCATGACGGAGCAGGTCCATGCCACCTGTGTCGCCATGGCCGAGACCGGCGTCCTGCTCGTCGGACCGTCTGGCTCGGGGAAGTCCGATCTGGCGCTGCGTCTCATCGGCAACGGCGCTCTCCTGATCGCCGATGACCGCGTCGACCTCACCGCCGAGGACGGGGTCCTGGTCGCCCGCGCACCTGAGGCCTTGTTTGGCCTGATGGAAGTGCGCGGTCTCGGCATCATCGATCTCCCGGCCGGACGCGAGTCACCGGTCGGACTGGTCATCGAACTGACGCCTGGGAAAACAGAAAGGCTCCCGGATTCACTCGAAACGAGCCTCGCCGGTATTTCCCTGCCGCTTTTCCGGCTCGATCCGTTCGAGGCATCGGCCGCCCAAAAAGTCGCCCTTGCCGTCGGAATGACGACAGGGGATATTAGGCGCGCCCATGACTGACAGCACTGCCTCGTCCGACGATCGGTCACACGTCATCCTGGTCACCGGCGTTTCGGGTGCCGGAAAGAGCTCGGCCCTGAAGGATTTCGAAGATCTCGGCTTCGAGGCGGTCGACAACCTGCCGCTGTCACTCTTCGACCGTCTGTTGGCGTCCGGCGACGTGCCGGGCGGATTGGCCATCGGCGTCGATGTCCGGACCCGCGATTTCGATGTAACGGCGTTCCTCGACCAAATCGACCTCTTGCGCGAGAACACCCAAGTCGCGGTGACCGTGCTGTTCATGGATTGCGTCGACGACATCCTGGTCCGCCGCTTCAAGGAAACCCGGCGCCGACACCCGCTCGCCATCGATCGGCCCTTGAGCGAAGGCATCCGCCGCGAACGCCAGCGATTGGCGCCGCTCAGGGGTGCCGCCGACATCGTTCTCGATACCTCGGACATGGCCCTGGGTGATCTCAAACGGGCCCTCGAGCAGCATTTCGACCTGACAAGGGAAGCCGCGTTGTCGGTATTCATCACCACCTTTGGTTTCCGCACCGGCCTGCCGCGTGACGCCGACCTGGTGTTCGACGTGCGATTCCTGAAAAACCCTCACTACGACCCCGATTTGCGGCCGCTTTCCGGGCGCGACGCTCCGGTCGGCGCCTATATCGAGACCGATCCGACGTTCCAGCCGTTCTTCGACAAGCTGACCGACCTCCTCGACTTGTTACTCGGTCGTTACCAAGCCGAAGGCAAAAGCTACCTGACCATAGCTGTCGGCTGCACCGGCGGGCGGCACCGTTCCGTCTATACGGCCGAACGCCTGGCCCGATGGTTCGAGGAACAGGGAAGGACCGCCCAGTTGCGCCATAGGGACTTGGACAAACCGGGGAATTGAGTCCAAAATCGGAGACGAAAAGAGGGCTCCGTGGAGATCTAAACGAGGGTTGTCTGGCCATTGGTCCAGCCGTCGGGCGACCGCTCAAAAGGCCCTTACACAAGGGAAGAGGACAGGAACAAGATGATCGGCATGGTGCTGGTAACCCACGGCAATCTGGCCGTGGAATTGATCGCCGCGCTCGAACATGTCGTCGGTCCGCAGGACAACGTCGCAGCTGTATGTATCGGCCCGGATGACGACATGGAACACCGCCGGGCGGAAATACTCGAATGCGCCAACAACGTCGACAACGGCAACGGAACGGTGCTCCTGACGGACATGTTCGGCGGCACGCCTTCGAACCTGGCCATTTCGGTCATGGACAAGGCCAACATCGAAGTCGTCGCCGGCGTCAATCTGCCGATGCTCATCAAACTGGCCTCCGTGCGAGAAACCGAACCGCTGGCCCAGGCGGTCGCCAGCGCCCAGGAAGCCGGCCGCAAATACATCAACATCGCGTCTCAACTGCTGGCCCAGGAAGAGACGTGAACCAACCGCCCCGGCTGCATACGGCGACGATCCTTAACGAACGGGGCCTGCACGCCCGTGCGGCAGCCAAGTTCGTCAAGTTGGCCGGTTCCTTCGACGCCCACATCGCCGTCAGCCGTTCGGGCCAGACTGTGTCCGGCACCTCGATCATGGGGCTGATGATGCTGGCCGCCGGCCCCGGATGCGAGATCGACCTGGAGGCCCGCGGGCCGGATGCGGACGCCGCCCTCTCCGCCATCGTCGAACTCATCGAACAGCGTTTCGACGAGGATTGAGATGAGCGCCGACAAGGGAAAAACGCGCGAGGTCGTATTCGAGGGCCTCGGCGTGTCGCCCGGTATCGCCGTCGGCGCGGCCCACGTGCGCGAAATTGGCGTCGTCGACATACCCGAATACACCATCAAGAAGCGAGAGGTATCGGGCGAGGAAGAGCGCCTGACCCGCGCCGTCGATCTGGCTCAACGCCAGGTGCGTCGTTTGCAGTACCGGGCCAAGAGCATGAAAGGCGCGGCCGCCGAGGAGCTCGGCTTCCTGCTCGACGCCTACCTTCACATGCTCGAGGACTCACGCCTGGTTCGCGGTGCCAAACGCCGCATCGGCGAGCAGCGGATCAACGCGGAAGCCGCCGTCACCCGCGAGATCGCCGATATCTCGGACACCTTCCAGACCATGGACGATGCCTACATCGCGGCGCGTCTGGACGACATCCGCGAGGTCGGCAACAGGGTGTTGATCAACCTGACCAAGAACCCGGCCAGACGCCTGGGCCCGCCGCCGGCCAACAGCATCATCATCGCCGACACGCTGAGCCCGGCCGATATGGCGCAGATCGATCCCGGCCAGGTTGCCGGCGTCGGCACCATGCTGGGCGGCGCTGAAGGCCACACCGCGATCATGGCCCGGGCCCTGGAACTGCCGGCGGTGCTGGGCACGCACGGGCTGATGGACGGCGTCCGCTCCGGCGACACGGTCATCATCGACGGCAGCGCCGGCCGCATCGTCGTCAATCCGGATGCGGGAACGCTACGCGCCTACAAGGTGCGGCACGAAAAGATGGTGCGCGAGGCCAAGGCGCTGGAACGCATCCGCTCGCGCGCGGCGCGCAGCCGCGACGGCACCGAGTTCCAGCTGCAGGCCAACGTCGAGCTGCCGATGGAACTCGACGCCGTGCAGCGGGCCGGGGCAGAAGGCATCGGTTTGCTGAGGAGCGAGTTCATGTACATGAACCGCACCGACGTGCCCGACACCGACGAGCAATTCCGGATGTTGAAGGGGATCGTCGAGAACATGGACGGCCGCCCGGTCACCGTGCGCACCCTGGATCTCGGCGGCGAGAAGGCGGCCGACGGCGTGCTCGGCGACATCGACGACGCCGTCGCCAGCGCCCTCGGCCTCAGGGGCATCCGCTTGTCGCTCGACCGCGAGGACCTGCTCGACGCCCAGTTCAAGGCGATCCTCAGGGCCGGCACCCTGGGCCCGGTCCGCATCCTGCTGCCGATGGTCAGCGCCGTCTCCGAGGTTCGCCGGGCCCGGCGCCTGCTGGAAAAGGCGGCGAAGAACCTGAAACGGCGCAAAGTGCCGGTACCCGATCCGCTGCCGCCGCTCGGCGTCATGATCGAGGTTCCGGGCGCGGCGCTCGCCGCCGACGCTCTGGCCGCCGTCAGCGATTTCCTGGCCGTCGGCTCCAACGACCTGACCATGTACACGCTCGCCGTCGACCGCGCCAACGAACATGTCGCGGGGCTGTTCAATCCACTGCACCCGGCGGTGCTGCGCCTGATCCAGTTCACGACCGCGGCCGCGCAGCGGGCCCGTATTCCGATCAGCATCTGCGGCGAGATGGCCGGCGACCCGCGCCTGACAGCGGTGCTGGCCGGTTTGGGCTTGCGTGAGCTCTCCATGTCGCCGGGCAACATCCCCCGCGTCAAACAGCGTATCCGCGAAATGGACGCCGTCGCCGCCACCACGCGCGCCAACCAGATCATGGAACAGACGGACGCCGGGCGAATCGCAACGCTGCTGGATGACTTCAACGCACTGGCGTGATACCCGGCAGCCGGACCCTCTCTTACGCGAAGGTGAGTTCCCGGTCGAGTTTGAAGAGGTCGAAGGTTTCCTTCACCCGCCCTTGGGCGCCCGAAATTATGAAGGATTTGCCGTTCTCAATGGCGTGTTTGTTGATCTTTATCAACACACCGAGCCCGAACGAGTCGATGCCCTGGAGCTCGCTGACATCAAGGGTGATCTCGTTCACGGCCTTGAGATCGAGCAGTTCGGAGATGGATTGGGTGATCGGATGATCCCCGTATTTGAGCGTGCCTTTGGCCCGGATGGTCCGGCTGTCGCCGCTTCCTTCGATGGTGTATTCCACAGTCCCCTCGCAGGTCAGGTTGCTGCCGAGAATTCCCCCTGTAACCGCTTTCCTTAATCTAGGTACTATCGGGATGTGAGTCGACCGCTGCAGCCACGATGACGGGCGCGCCGTGTTAAGGCGTGTAAATGGTCACCTGCCGGCCCGGGCTGATCCCCTTGCCCGCATCGGAGCCCTGCCCACCCGCCGAATCCCGAGCCTTCATCCTTGCCCGCTCCGGCCTCTCCTGTTAAACCCCGGCCACCGATTTTCTCCATTTCGAACGCACTTTTTGGGAGCCCGTTCATGCCCTTCGATGATTGCTACGTCGCCGACATCTCACTGGCCGATTGGGGCCGCAAGGAGATGGATATCGCCGAATCGGAAATGCCCGGCCTGATGGCGCTGCGCGCCGAATACGGCGAGGCGCGACCCTTGAAGGGCGCGCGTATCGCTGGTTCGCTGCACATGACCATCCAGACGGCGGTACTGATCGAGACGTTGACGGCTTTGGGCGCCGAGGTGCGCTGGGCCAGCTGCAACATTTATTCGACCCAGGACCATGCGGCGGCGGCCATCGCGGCAGCCGAGATCCCCGTCTTCGCCTACAAGGGCGAAACGCTCGAGGGCTACTGGGACTACGCGCACCGCATCTTCGAATGGCCGAACGGCGAGACGGCCAACATGATCCTGGATGACGGCGGTGATGCGACGCTGCTGGTGCATCTGGGCCTCAAGGCCGAAGACGATCTTTCCGTTCTCGACAATCCGACGAGCGAGGAAGAGACGGTGTTGTTCGCCGCGATTCGGAAGAAGGTCGCCGAGGAGCCGGGCTGGTACAAGAGGATGGCCGCTGCCATCAAGGGCGTCACCGAGGAAACGACGACCGGCGTGCATCGCCTGCACGAGATGGCGGCCAAGGGCACGCTCCTGTTCCCGGCCATCAACGTCAACGATTCGGTGACCAAGTCGAAGTTCGACAACAAGTACGGCTGCCGCGAGAGCCTGGTCGACGCCATCCGCCGCGCCACCGACCCGATGATGGCCGGCAAGGTGGCCACCGTCTGCGGTTATGGCGACGTCGGCAAGGGCTCGGCCGACAGCCTGCGCAACGCCGGCTGCCGGGTGCTGGTCACCGAAGCCGACCCGATCTGCGCGCTGCAGGCCTCGATGGAGGGCTTCGAGGTTGTGACCATGGAGCAGGCCGCACCACGGTCCGACATCTTCGTCACCGCGACCGGCAACGTCGACGTCATCACCGTCGATCACGTGCGGGACATGAAGGACCGGGCCATCGTGTGCAACATCGGGCATTTCGATTCGGAGATCCAGGTCGAGGCGCTCAGGAACTTCAAGTGGACCAACATCAAGCCGCAGGTCGACGAGATCGAGCTGCCCGACGGCAAGCGGGTCATCCTGCTGGCCGAGGGGCGCCTGGTCAACCTAGGCTGCGCCACCGGACACCCGAGCTTCGTCATGTCGGCCAGCTTCACCAACCAGGTGCTGGCCCAGATGGACATCTGGTGCAACCCGGGCAAATACGAGAACCAGGTCTACGTGCTGCCCAAGGAACTGGACGAAAAGGTGGCGGCGCTCCATCTCGAGAAGCTCGGCGTCAGCCTGACGACGCTCAGCCAGAAACAGGCCGACTACATCGGCGTTTCCGTCGACGGCCCGCACAAGCCGGACGCCTATCGCTACTAATCCGTTCCCGGCCAGGCATAACGAAAGGCGGTCCCCAGGAGGGGGCCGCCTCAGACCGCTGACAAAGTCCTCGCCTTTGGCGGCGGCTTTTGATTCAATGTGGGATGCTTAAAAACCGCTCACCCCAGCAGACGGAACTGGAGATGGTGACTTTGGAGTCTCTGGTTCCGTCGGATCA
>Ga0209787_1000139_pt1 | contig 12125 bp, 7 predicted proteins | sample WorMetLIZISLAND2_2_FD_187414 | JGI IMG/M metagenome (GOLD analysis project Ga0209787, IMG submission 187414) | Marine gutless worms symbiont microbial communities from Max Planck institute for Marine Microbiology, Germany - Olavius loisae LIZARD... ... | reverse complement strand
TCGATAATAGCTTGCTTCGGATAACATGATAGACGGCCCGACGGGACTTGTAAACAACCGGTAAAAAACACAGTCTCATATAGTTTAATAATTTTACGAATTTTACGTATAGATAATCAAGTGTTCGACACCATATTGAAATATAGACGACAGCAGTTTGTTTGCAGTAGAATTCACAATACGACGCTGTACAGTAGCAGATAATACAACAGCGAAGACGTGGCACAATCCATTGCGTTCCGTGTTTTCCGCGCTTTCTTGGGCTTAAATACAGTAGGCCTACTATACATTATATACATAGTTGCATAATTATCATATGTCCAGTTCGAAAATAGTTTTATGGCCGCTGTGACGGTCTTCTTCGCCTTGTCAAGTTTCATCAAAAATTATACGATTTTTTCGCCGAGTCAGATATGGCAATACAGTGAGATGTTGTACTGCATTTATGGGACTCGTGACTGCCAGGAAGAAGGAAGTTCGTCCTAGGAAGAGAAATGAAAACGGCGCCTCTGGGAATGTTTTGTCAATGAAATAATGACGCCATTAGCCCTACTGTAGACGTAACACTGTATAGCCTAATGTACGCAATTCATAGGCTAGGCCTACGTAATATAACGCACAATTTGTGAGCAACGAGTCGTTATCAAAAATGAGTAGTTTTACCCGCGCGATGTGAAGTGCAGTACATACTGTTGCATACTGTCTGTCTGTCTGTCCGTCTGTCTGTCTTTAACGATTCTCATGACAGCTAGTGACTGAACTAGGATAGATGAGAAGCAATATGACATATTGGTCGATGTGATACCTTTGGGCATAATGGATTACCAGAGAACTGAAGACGAAAATATGAAAAAAAAAACTTAAAAATCGGGGTCTGATTTGTGATAAAATTTACTCTGGATCATTTGAAAACTCTGTTGTAATACATTTCTCAGTTTTGTCATGTCAACACATGTATTTTGAGTATCTGGAATGGCTTTTCTGATAGCCAACCCCATCCACTATTAGATTTCAGATAAAAAATGTATTTTTCACACTTTTCGGATAAAAGTACATGTAAGCATATGTAAAAATGGCCACAATTTTTTTCGCAAAGTTTCCGGCAGAGCAGACCCCTCAATTATTTCTGCTTAGTGATCAAATTAATAGAAAAAAAACACAAATACAAAGTATAGCAGACCATGTCAGATTCTTCATTTTTAATGGGTTTTTTAGCCAGTGGATCCAGCCTACTGATCATGCCGGTCATCTAGTCTGCATGTATTTAAACGCGCTTGACGAAGCATCGCACGGGTTGTCATCGATGACTGGGCTTCTTGTAAAAATATTCATTGGTCAGGAACATACACACTTAAAAAATTTCAGGTAAATTACCTGAAAGTTCAGGTAGTTTACCTGAACCGGTTCTAGCTGAAATGCCTCAGACGAACATTCAGGTAATTTACCTGAACCTGAACTCGACCTGAACTAAGTTCAGGCGTTTCCCTGAAACAGTTCAGGTGGATAACCTGAAATACTTCAGGCAATATCCTGAAAAGTTCAGGTAACTAACTGAAGGCCTGTTCCTCAGCTGCTGTAAAATAATATATTCTATATTCCTCAGTATTTCCACATTAATGTAACTCCTAAGTTGTATTAACGGGCCAGGGATCTATACTGCATTCTGCACTTATACGTTGAACATAATATCTGCATGTTGTGAAGATAAATAATGCTGCATGTAAAATACTCAACACAAAGAACCTATAATGTGATGCATTTATCATCTGACTCATTAAACGCATCTTGTCGCACATCAAACTTGTCAAGAAGTTATTGTAATATAACACTGTCACAATATACAACAGCAAGAATCACATGCTTGATATCAGCATATAAAACCGGTTAAAAATAACATCGAAACATTTTTACAGTCATAGTAGAGCAGAGACTTAACTAAGAAGTAGGTGCATGGCCAGGTGGCCACTGTGACATGTAGCAGTCCCAGATAAGTATAAATATCACAAAGCATTTACTCTGGTGAAATGTATTTGATGATGTGTAGAACTGGCCGTTGAACAATTTTATTTTGGTTTGACGTAAACCAATCCACGTTATACGGAGATATGAGCAGAAAACTATTTACACATTTTTGAAATTTGACCTTTGTGCTCCTCTAGATCTTTTCCAGTCTTATGTTTCCACACTTTGAAGTTTTTCGGCTTTCCGAAAAAATCAAAGGCACAGGACAGACTGACAGACAGATGTACAGGGTGCAATGCTTAACGCAGCCCCTAGGGAGGGTCGCATAATGGAGCAAGCAGAAGCCTGGAGGCCGTTAACTGCTGACACAAATACTGTAAAATGCTGCTCACAAGAATGCATGACAATTACAATGACTAGTTTAATGTACACTAATATTCAATAAAAGCAAATAGTGCCAGTGAGCAAGTAGATTGTAAAAGGCACATCAGTACAATTAGGCTACAGTGTCATTCACGTCGGTACTCGCTGGAAAATGCAGGACAGAATACAAATCAAAAACAGACACTACTCAAACTGAACACAACACAGAAAAAGCAAACACAAAACTAGCTTAGTTTAGTTGCTTCTTGTGACACTCAGCCATGAAACGAGGTGGGCTTATTCTACAACGATCCCGAGCCCACACTGGGCGATAGAGAATGGATGGTTGGGGTGTAACGACATTTTAAGCATGCAAGTAGCGGCTATATCATGGCTGAAAAAGTTTAAAAAAGTTTGTTAGTAAGGCCAGTGGCATGTACAAGAGATTATGCGATGGAGCGATAGAGAACCCGCCAGAACTGGCAACTGATGAAGTCTACATAAGTTGAAACAATTTTACATTTTTATCATATTCAAGTTATGAAGTAAACATGTGATGGTGCATTAGCCAATGTACACTATAAACACTGAGTGAGTGAGTGAGTGAGTGGATTCTTAACAGTACATCACCTCAATTAGACTACACAGTGCCATTCATGTTAATTCACAGCTAAGAGCATGTTTCATCTTAAGACAGTATGAGTATTTTTCGTCGGTTGTGAAACTATCTTATCAGCAAAGACTGCTGATCCCAGTTATCAGTGAAATATGTACAAGTATATGTTCAACATTCCATTAAGACAACAGCACCGAAGTTAATAGCACCAAGCCATATAAAATTACATTCTGCGGCAGATACTGTATGAATAGCACACTAAGCCGACTTAGTAATTAGTAATAATTGATGAACACCGTCAAATACTGCTCATAACTTTAGATTAAAAATAGTGTTTCATTACACCAATTACTAATTACAATATATGACTGCAAACAAATAAAGCGAACATTGTACAACTAAACAACTACTACTTCATAAAAGAAAACAGCACTGAAGGTATTAGCACCAAGCCAAACAGTCATTGTTAGCACTGTCAACAGGATTTAACCCCCAAACATACAAAATAGAGTTCACAATACTGCTGTAAAGATCATGGTCAAAATTACTGGCAGTTATGTAAATAACTAAATACTAAGCACTGTTGACAAACAGACTGTAGACAGCACAAGAAATATTACAGTGACACATGCAACTAACACTAGGAGTGTGTGGTTGCCAAAATGGCATTGGTTCGGTCTGCAGTTTAGATTTGCAACAGTTTTTGAATTTTGAGGTCAGATCAGTTCAAATATAACATTATTATCGGGTTCTGCACACCCCTAACTAATAGCAGACACTTAAATATTGCAAAGCAATACTGACTTGAGATCAATTTTTTTTCATTTTGTGGCGAATGAACAATGAAATGTCATTTGCACAGCGCGACAGTGGTAAGTTGTCATCGATGCCAAACACAGTACGCTGTAGAAAATGCAGAATGTGTCTGCATTCTACAGCGTACTCCATATTCAGCATAAAATGGAGCTTAATCATCCTGTCCACTGCGCTGACTATGCCCAAGTTCACATGGACTGCAATTCCCTCGGCCACCACGAATACTTGGCTGATGTCTTCGCGGCAGCCGAGGACGATCACGATCGGATGATGTATCTGTTTTTCGGAGAGTTTCTCCAGCACTGACTCCATGGGAGTTGACATCTGAAACAGACATGCAGTAAGCTACGGCTTAGAATACATGTTATATAATAATAATAATAATAATAATAATACCAGGACAATGTTTATGGTGCTGTCATCATGCTGTAGCAGCATTGCAAGAGTTCACCCTGTTTCACGCGGAGAATGCAGCATGGCGCCAGGTGCCCGCCGACCTTTGGACCAAGCCGACCGGATTGAACCATAAGCCCGCCTGTAGGCTGCCAGTTAACTACACTCAGCATCGCCATTTTATTATTACTCAGCCCGAAAGCTGATACTCATTTTACCATCCCACGGAGGGTAGAAGGCTGAGTCGACCTAGTTGGCTGGCTACATACCGAGATGGTTTACCCGCTTGCACACGGTCACCTATCCAAGTACTAACCGGGCTCGGCGTAGAGTAACTACGTTGATCGAGACCAACGCGTTACCGCTAAGCCACGCCACCAACTGTAGACAAGATATATAGACAAAATGCAAACAATGACAAACCCATTATATAAATTGCAAAATCAAACACAAGCTCAAACACGTGTTAGCTTATACATTTAATGTCAATAGAATGTGGGTTATACCACAGCTTGTAGTCACAGTTTTTCCGGGAAATTCCAAAAGCAATAGAGTATTTACTATCAATATGAGTATTAAACAGTAGCTGCAGCAGCAATCACATAAGGGTGAAAACACAGCATCACCTGAAGTAACTACAGATAAATAGGATAACACAAGTAGTAACTTACTGCATGAAACTGTATCAGATGCGATGCTGCCTCGTCATTCGATGGTCTGTGGCCTTTGCGCGGTGGCACTTGAAGTACATATGGCAGCATCAGCAAGGCATACTGCATCTCACTGTCTACAGTCACGCACAACACACACACACACACACACAAAGGTTCAACAGCAATTTTCCAGGAGAATCTGGGTTATCTGCTTAACCCTTTTTTCTCTGGAAATAAGTTGGAGGCAAGTCAGATATCCTTCCTGTCACCCAGCAAACAGTGGCAAAGCAGTCGTGAAATATAAAATTATTAGGCACAGTATTCAGCTTTCAACTTATGTATTAACCTGAACAACACCACTGTAACACAACAGATGTCTAGCTATTAATGCTATTAATTCACATTTGATAGCTCAGCAAGTGGATCTACAAAAGATGTCAGCTCTGTTTCTGCACCCTTGTAATGACTCTAGCATGTTACGGCACATTACAAATTGTCAGCGTTATTATTATTATTAACAACCATACACACCATGCAGTGGTTGCGGCCCTCCACGCACAAAACACGTGACCATAATAAGCTAACTTTTGAACTGAAAATTATTAATCCTGTGGCCTACACATGGTAACACCAGACACCAGAAAACCAACCTAGCGATGGCTTGCCGTTTGCACGTAGTTCATCTACGAGCAGTGATGCCATGGCGTTGCACTTTTTTGTAGCCCATTCAACCACAATGGGAGCCATGTCTTCCCACTGCACAACGAAGTCCTTGGCTGTAGGGCAGCACCTCACGAACTCCTTCTGGAACTGCAGAAAACATATTTGTTTATATCTATATATTGATAGTCAAGTTCACGTAGCTCAGTGGATTCGTACTGCACCTGTCATAACATCACAGATCTCCATGCACTTTTCAGGAAAATTACTGAAGTTGATGTCACCAAAGGTCAAATTTTAGGGCTAAAATGCAGTGCTCCTTCAGACCTCTGTAGCTGGATTTAACCGACTTACTTGTAACAGAAACCTGGCAAGGGGAGGGGGCTACAGTTATGCAGTGTCTAAGGTCTACACCAACCTTAATCTGGGTCCGCTATTGGTTGCATTGACAGCCAGGCATGGGTAGTCCATAAGGTACTACAGTCTGTATTTGAGCCACAAATGTAGTCATTTTGCAGGCTGGGTAACCTTCCTGTCAACCAACCAACAGTGTCAAACTTAATTAAATAATTAAGAAATTTTTAAGATGACCTACGTAACAAGCCGCTACCACAAGGACCACACAGAGAAACAGTTAATTTATAAAACTAGGCCAGGATATAAAAGTCGAAACAGATACAACAATCTAGCAACAATTTCAATGATTTTCCTGAGAACCAATTTACCAAATTTTGTGCGTAAGTTAACTTGCCAATAGTACGAGCTTATTTCCCAGAATGCTGCAGTATCAGTGTTACGTGTTACACCTGTGATAAGCCATATTTACCACAGTGCCGTTCCAGCTCAAAAATATTTGGCGGAACGGCGCTCCATCACGTTCCAGCACCACTACACCCTTGGCTGTAATGGCTACAATAATGCACCTGAAACTGAAAGTATATATGTAGCACACCTGGCTGCCAACTTGTTTCAGTGCCGGGAATTTGGCAATGAACTCACTGTACTTTGGAGTACAGTGAATTACCCACTGTCGTCGTGCAGGAAATGTTGCCTCAAGTATTTCAGCACGCCTTTCAGCTCCAATGTCCTCAAGCCGGAGCTCATTGATCAGTGCCCTATCCTCGGCAGAAAAAGGATCTATAAACCACAAGGTAATTCAAAGACAACACAAAGCATTAAAATAGAGTGCCTGACAATGCAATTATCGTCATATGAAATTTGTAAACTTTCGTAACTAAAATCAAACCGTTCAAAGTGCAAATAAACAATGGTAGGTTCTGCCAATCTACATGCATACGTCAGTTACCTTTCACTGTATAATTTAAGGCAGTGAAGCAATGTATTACACAGATGGGCTGAAGGTTGGATTGTACAATTCAATATGAACATAGTAGAACATGTCGTCTACTTCTACTTGCAGCTGCTCATGTGTTGCCTTTTTTCGTCGAACCTCCCACCTCTTGCCAATGACTTTTGGTTGTGCCTCCTTAAAGAAGCCTTTCTTCTTAACGTAGTTAATCAACTGCTGCTCAGTTTCAATGCCATAAAAAGGGTTTGCCCACCCATCGAAATCATCGAGCAGCTGCTGAAACACTGGTGAAGTGTCTGCAACTATACCAGTACTTTCCATGGCTTGTATACATTTCTTTTTCAAGTATGACAAGATATCATTGACAAGTTCTTGCGCTGAATTTCTTATGAAATTAACTGTGCTAAGTGGTAACGAATTAGAAGCAACTAATGCCAACAAAAATTTAAGCGCTGCTTGCGATACACCAAGCTTATCCACGCAAGGTGCGCAGTCAGCTATGTCTGCATCGCTAATGCAGTCATCTGGCGTTTCTATACAGCAGTTTTCGTTGGCAACAGCACAGTCCGTTAGCTCAGGAGGATGCTTATTAACAGAAACAGAATTTTCTGCATGTTGTTTTGTTAGATGCTGTCTTAGTGCTTTGTAAGTTGAAAATGTTCGTCGACAGCCACCAGCATTACATAACAAGGAACATGGCTCTATTAGAGCATGACGAATTCTCAGATGGTTTGTATATTCAACAACACTCGACAACTGCTTAGTGCACAGATAGCAGCTGAGAATCATGATCAGTCTACACAATAACAAAAAGTACATTAATAATCATAAATCACACTATCACCTTCATTTCTTGAACAATCTTTTGCAGCTTCATAGCCTGACCCATGCGGATCCCCATTTGATGCAAAAGCCTGGCATCAAGGTCATGAAATGCCTCTTCATCTATTTCCTCCTCTTTTAGCAAATACACAAAAGTATTCTTATACCATACCACAACATAACATGCTGTATGTGCTTCACATGATTATGTGTAATAACAGAAAAGCATTTTATAATTAGATGATATTCCAATGCCTAGCACTGAATGGATGCATATGCCGCCATGTAACCCCAATTTGTGACTTTGAATGGCAGGTGGCCACTGGCCATGTCTATAGATGTTGGGTATGTTTTTCGCGTTTACCTTCTATTGACCTTGACCCCTTAACCTTGAAAAACTGATCAGTTCATCTACGGCTTCAGAAATACGCTACATCAGACAGAGGCATTATTCATTATGCATTATTCAACAGACTACTATTAATGGTGTGTATAGAACAATAATGGTAATAACTGGCCGATAACTAGAACTGAAATAATGTTGTTAAAATTATAACACTACTAAAATACCAAGTAACCGTCGGAACTGAATGACAACTGGAATAAAAAATAAAAGACAAACGAAAATGTTCTCGGGTATCATAGTGGATTAATTCTCCACTTTACTGCTTTGTCATTTATGACTCAACACTAGAAGCTTGTCTGCTAATTCAAAAACTACATTCAAGTGTTTTACAATAAGCTGCTGTATGATGGAAGAAAACTGTATGGATTTAAAGATTTGCATCTCTCAGACCCAGTGCAACTAAAAAATAGGGCCCGTCAGTTACATTACGTTACGGAACTGTGTTTGGGTGTTTACTCCAGATTTTTTATCAACTTCCGGTGACATCTACATAATGCTATGTTTCTTTAGATGTATTAAGCCCGGTACACACGTTTTAAAATGGCGCCATTAAATGGTACCATATCATGGCGCCATAAAATTGCTCCATTTTTGGAAGCAATAAATTTATTGTTCCAAAATTTATGGCGCCATAGATTGCCACTATCTTGCGTGAAATTTCTCCGATTTTCACTGGTTACACCGAATTAGCAGCAAAGTGGGACCATTTGCTTGGATGAGTGCACTATACTATGTGTGATAACTAAAAGTGATTACCGGTACTTAATTGGATTTACTTTTATTTTTGAGTAATTTTATGCTGACCACACCCCGTTACAAAACCAAACAACCAAACTCAAAATCACAACAAAAGTTAAATCCACATTAAAAGTACTGTAGCGCCCACTAATCAGTCTTGCCGAACGCCATGCCCATGCCCACCGTGATTATTTCAACCAGAGATTTGGGATAAAATTTTCAACAATGATCGAACACGATGCCGTAGTGTTCTATATCGAGCAATAAAATTGTTCCGGTAAAAAATGGTGCCATTTTCCTATGCCAGACGGGCAATTTTATGCAGCAATTTTATGGTACCATTTAGTGGCGTCATGTTACGGCATGTGTGTACCGGGCTTTAGTTTTTGCAGTATTGAACAATTTTACGGTTTGTTTGCTTGGGCCATATGCTATTTATATATGATTAAGGTTGTTTGTAAGAAATTTTTAGACATTGTGATAACTATTACATTAATTTTTGCTACAATATGATTCGGGATTTGCCACACCTTGATATCAATTGATGTATGAGGGTTTGGCGGGTATTTTTCAGCAATTTTAAGCTGGGGGAAAGGACCCCATACTGTTGCAATACTAAACAAATCAACATCACAACAAAAAGCTACCAGTTAAATTCAGATGAAAGAATACAGTAGCACCCGTAAAACTTGGGCGTTTTAAATTGCTAAGTAAATAATAGTTTAGTGCCTATCAAATCAGTCTGTGAATGAGATTACATTAAAAGTTACATTTTATACATTACGTGTATAGTTCTAGATCATTCGGACAGCCAGTAGGTTTCTAAGTTGCCGAACTTAGAATGCCCTTAGGAAGATCTTAGCGAAAATCTAAGGAAGTTTCGACAATGTGGCCCTGAATCCGGTAAACATAAACGGTCTAACTAAAAGACAACAGGCCGACGGGTCACAGAGTGTGGCCCGTCGGTGCATGTACTGGGTGGCAACATGACGGACTGTCTGCCCACTGGGTGTCACAAAACACCGCATCGACCACAAATATAGGTCATTTCCTCAATAAAAAAATTGACGTGTTGCAATATGAAAACAGGTATACCTGAAGGTAATGCAAAGGATGGGCCTAATTACTACATGACTTGAACAATAATGCTGCTGTGATTGTAGAGATTTACCGTGCCATCCGCACCAGCCCCCGCAATAGGTATATACGATACGATACGATAGGAGAGTTTAACGTGGACTCGAAAGCTGAGTATTGAGCTTTATCTAGCACACGTAGCCAGAAAAAGAAACTAAAACAACCAACGCCAGTGCCCCTTTAATACAGTACAGGCTAAGATCCGTGAAGTCAGTCCGGAAGGAATAAGAGTGACTATGGAGGAAAAAGTATATATGCTGAAAAAGGCACAAATGCACGTGCAGCCAGTGGTTACTACATTTTGGCTTTGCCATATCTGCTGGCTGTTGGAAAATGTTAGATATCTGCATAACTAAGATCTATTTTTGTGGCCGGTGCGGATGGTGCGGCACTGTGGTGTTTCGGGATGCCGCTGCCGGGCCTGCTACATTCACCGACAGACCACTCTTGCTAACCTATCGTCTGACCCATTGTCCAAACAAATGTTTACATTCTGTATGTTTGCATTACTTTATTACATGCATGTGCAGAGTATTTTCGTGTATGGCAAAAGAAACTGCTTATTTTATTCATACGGGACCGTATGCTGGTGTCTGTAAATACTACATCGGCCCCATCGGAGACCTCTCTTTGTCGACTGCCGCAGCTGCCGGCTAGGAATTGACCGTCAATGTACTTGTGTCAAATAACTGTTTTATTACAACAAAACACAACAGCATCACTTTTGGAACTTTATTTTAATGACTCAATGCAAACTGTGTACGCGCGCGGCGGCGGCGGCCGTCCGAACGCCTACTTTTCACATTTATTCAAACGGAATGACGTCATATCACATGACCAATACAATTTATATCACGTGACTTTTACATACTCACTTGGCGGCGCTTCTCACCGAGTGCTTGCTTAATTCAGTGGTAGAATGCTCGGGCTGAATAACACCATTTTGCCTTAGAGTCACGAGTTTGACTCCCACCGGGCACAAAGTTTTCTTTTGGCTCGTTGGTCGGTTAGGGTTAGGCGCACGGTCGTGGGTCCGTATAGGGTTAGGAGTAAGGTTAGGGTCAGTATTTAGTTTATCTAGTATGGCAAAACTGTTGCCGTACGAATTACCAGCCGTTGACGCTTATGGGCCCGTGTGGATAACATTTGCCGTGGCAAAAATACACGTACGCTTTTGTACGCTTTTTGAACAAAAGAAATTTTGCCTACGTCTAAAGTACTAAACCTGGGAGAGAGGGAGCCATCGCCTGTACGACGCCTGCGGGCCGTCGATGGACCTGATACCCTGACCCGTTGTCCGCCCCGTCTTTTAGTCAGACCCAACAAAACCGGTAGACAAAAATATCCTGATCACAGCATACCCATAAGCTTATCAGCCACGGCCGAAGCCACGCCTTTTCCTAATAAAAATTCTGACAAACTTTTACAATCCATGGTCTGTATTCAACGAAAATAAAAATCTCACACGTTAACCAAAAACAACAACTACTTTACAATACATCTGAAAAATGGCGCGGGTAACTGGGGGACTACGATAAATAAGTAAATTCAACTACGTAAGGGAAAAAGTCCGCTGAAACTGAAGCCATGTAAAAATGTTATCTAACTCACTACTAACGCGCAATTATAATTTACAGTCTAATAATTATATATTACCTTCCAGCATAGGGCCTACGCCATTGCCAATGCGGAAGTGCGTCAAACACGAACAAACACAATAGGCTATCAACCTAATTCATTCAAAAATCAAAACAGACGATCAAACTCCAGCACGTTAGTTTACCGGTAGGCTACTTCCAATAATCAAATTTGTCAGCAGATTTTTTTCAGTCAAATCACTGCAGCAGGCGTAGCATTCACAGAGTAGCATCAAGATGGTAACAGGTGTTTGCACCTGAACATTCAGGCTGACACACCTGAATGTTCAGGTCTCCAGCCTGAATGTTCAGGCAAATTACCCCAACATTCAGATACATATTAGTTGCCTGAACAGTTCAGGTACTGGTCACCTGAAATCATTTTAGCGTGTGTTAAAGAGAAATGGTGGATATCTTTAAGTTATGACATTTCAATTCATCAGTGACTAAGTAATATTCTTGTTGACATATGTTAAATAGCTGATTATTATTAATTATCAGTAGTTGAATTATGCTGTGAAATAAGGCTGTGTTCTGTCTGGAAGTCCTTATTTACAAACGTTTACAAATGTGACGTCATAATGACGTCATCGGCCGCAATGAATATCTAATT
>Ga0209787_1000137_pt1 | contig 12187 bp, 5 predicted proteins | sample WorMetLIZISLAND2_2_FD_187414 | JGI IMG/M metagenome (GOLD analysis project Ga0209787, IMG submission 187414) | Marine gutless worms symbiont microbial communities from Max Planck institute for Marine Microbiology, Germany - Olavius loisae LIZARD... ... | reverse complement strand
CTAAACAAAGGTCAAGGTCATTGATTTTGGTACCAATCGATTTCTCATATACGACTTCCTATAGGCTCTCAATAGTAACTTTTGCTCTAGGACGCACCGTTTAGCCACAATACATAACGTCACAGACAGACAGACAGACGCAACACTGTAGCATAAGCGCGACCGTTAGTACGGTCGGCTAAAAACTAAAACAAACAAACATCAGTGCCCAATTATTTAAAATGTATTTGTTTACCAAATAGCAAAAGAAACGGCGTTAGACTATGCAAATGTTGCAACAGAGCTAACCAGAACAACATACACGCAAATGTTTAGTAATGCAGAAATGGTCTATAATCGAAGAACGACAATGCTGCCGTCATCAACAGGTACCAATTTAAAGGGCCTAATTCTAAGGTAAGGGAAGGGAAGGGAGGAGTAGTGTGGAGAGGAGGGGAAAGGGATGGTGTAGGTGGGTAAACATCATTTTCAAGGGAATTCTCTGCTCAAAGTGTAATACAGAAACAAACACACATGTTCCCCTTGGCTATGCCACTGGTCAAATGAAAAATTTCAAACAGCCAAGTGACAAATATTGCAAAAAAATTTATGTAAAACTGTTAGCTTCAAACGTCCTGAGTGAGTGAGTAGTTTCACATCCCGCTCATGTCATGTATGACATGCAACGAACTACACTCCATACATCAGTCAAATCGCATGAAGGTATTGCCGTAACAGGTTCAAACATCGCCAGTTGTGTATGGCAGTACATGTACATTAACAGTCAGGGGCTGCTGATGGTCTCGACGTCGTGAGACGCTATTTCGTAGCAGACTTGATAATAGCCCACGCCCGGGTTTTTATCTGCGCCAAGGTTCTTGCTTTGAGCGACGGTAGGATCCGCTGCACAGCTCTTATTTCGGCATAGTTTGGTGGCCTTTTAAGTGAAGAAAACTTCTTTCTCAACAGCTGCAGTTCCTCCTGGCACCATTTGTTTCTAGCAGCTGTCACACGAAACATACACAGGAAAACTGATTAAGTCTGACGTCATGATCGATAGACATGGCATACTAATAGCACATTTTATGGACAAATGAATGAGCAATGTTTAAAAATAGATCGACAGTGAAACATCTCACATTTAATTGTTGCAGCATGCATCAAAATTCTTGCGAAAACAGTATATAGGGAGTATATTTCAGGTTCATCTCTTGCTAGAAAATTATTGGAGTGTGTGGACTGCCAAGATGCGGAATCCGTGAAACAAGCTCTTGATAAAAGCGCCTTGTTACGCACTGGATGTACTTATGAAGCATTTGGATAACTGCGGAATTGATATGAAGCATATAGATCTACTGTTAAAGTAACATAACTACATACAGTACCTGAAGATCTGGCATGCATAAACTTCTCGGTAGTACCTAAATAGAAACAGCACACAGTGACATTATAATTCATGGATCAAATCAAATCAAAATCAAAAAAGAATTTATATAGCGCCGTATATTCCACGGATTCAGAGGCGCTTGGCGGACGGATTGAGGTAGGCACAATGATACAGATAAGTTTTTAAGTGTGTTTTGAAAGTGAGCACAGTGTTAGTGTCAACAACATCGACCGGCAGACTGTTCCACAGAGAAGAGAAGAGAAGTGTGCTAATGGAAAAACAAATTGTTAACGATAAGTCACTTAACACGTGACAACATATTACATACGCATTTGTTGCACCAGCCACAGTGCTAAATACTCGAATTCCTGAATAATTTTCAGTCTGGACACTTTGTTCCACTTAGCTTATTCCCACATTCACAAATTCAATAGAAACTTAATAACATTTGCAGACACAAGAGGCAATCTGTTGGCTCTAAATGCACCCGAAATGTGTTTGCAGTCGGGCTCTAACCATTGGTGTGCAGATCACAGTGCTCTTCAGCCTCCTAGCTGTAACCAAATGACCACAATGTTGTAATAAAGTGGATGAAAGATGGCTAAGTGCACAGCCAGGCCCTTTACATGGAAACTGCTGGCATGAAATACCAATGGCAGGTTCACAAAATTACGAGAATCTGAAATCCAATAGTACAGAAGACACGAGTCTGAAAAATGACCAGTTTGATAACATACAGCGTGGTTCGATGTCTGCATCACTGGCGTCATCTGTTATCTGTCTTGAAGCTACACAGCAATCAGTGACCAACCGTACAGGTGGATCAAGGCAGTGGTAAGTTATGCTGTGCCACACTACGCATTCAGTCCACATTCATGATCGTGACATTCACCGGTCATTGCCCGTATAGTGTGGAAGGTGTCATTGAGTTACATTGCGGCTTTAGTTTGGATGCACTGACCGCGACATTGTCACGGTCATAAATGTGGATTGAATGCCTAGTATGGCACCAGCATTAGTTAACAATAACTATGACTAAATTAGTTAAGCAGCAAAAAAATCTGCCCTCATTAACCACAAACAAGACTGCAACAAAATGAATCAAAAACTGAATGATTGATTGAGCATGGTTTTACGTCTGCGCCAACACAATATAGGTTATACGGCCGAGGGTTATTACAGGTCTGATGACCCAACCAACAGTGTCAAAGCACTGAAGGAGGGTGGTTAGTCATCCAGACAGGCCTCAATCTAACCATTCTCACCTCACTGTGTTACAATACTATAACATGCATGCAGATATTACACAAGAAAATAATCTAACACACACAAAGCAACCTAAGCACAGTGAGTGAACTCAGTGAGATGAAGCCAAATCTGGTAGACAGAACCTGTAAGCTGCTCAAATGAGTGTGCAACTACAGAAAGCTACACAAGAAAACTACTGGAGAGCAGTTATGGTAATATTCCCTCTTGCTCCTGACCAAACCATAGCTCAGATGTGGTCAAACTGAGCTCGAGGGGGTCAAAAACTGAATACCAAAAGAAAGAAAGAATACCATCAGTAGCTGTCTGAATGTCAAAGTAGAGAACAAACTACCAAAAACAGTGATGGAAGCATGATATCCGTGTCTATCCGGCTGGGTAACAGAAGTTTCGTGGTAGCCAGGCATCTATGGAACTGCCGCCGGTCTAACTTCGTCAGCGAGACGTGCGTCTGAACCAGTTTGGTAGACTCGGCGCATTGTAACTTCTTTGTTTAAGTTCACTTACTTACTTACTTAAGTACCGAGAATAAAACATTAGCTACAGATACAGCACCACCAACATATTCCTTCTGGAGTGTAACAGTCCGTAAGATGACTCACAGTTTGCACTGCGTGGCCCATCACGTGCTGCTACTCCTCGGCGACGTTTAGACGCTCGTTTCGTCCGCAGTTTGTTATTGCGGCTGGAAGCATTGTCACTGTTCCAGGCTGTTGCTTCTCTGCAATCTGCACAGCCAGGTCTGTCTATTTATGTTGTATCTTGCCATTATCAAAAGACTACACATCTCATCTACAATATGCGACCACTGTCAAACTTGCTGTCAAGTCTTTCTCAAACTGTGATTTTAGACTTAACTATGACAACTTGTACATTTAACAATAGGCGTAAATCTGCTCTGTACACTCGTGCCTTCCTGCAGTGACACGTGACTTTCCCAGACTTGTGATTCTTCATCTACCGGTGAATGACTTAACTTATGCTTAAACCGTGCAATAAATAACTGACAATAAAGATAGAACACCCAAAAGTTGCAACACTAAACGACAACATAAGAGAAAAATAATAGTAACTAGAGCAATGAAAAATAAACCCTGGATTAGCACTTCAACCTGCAATGCTTTTGTCTCAGGCTCAAGAAAGTGTCAACTGAATGGGGATCCTTTAGATCCAGGCAAAATAGACAGCGTTGATAGCCACAAAATGAAACCAACGACCAAACACCATTACAGTGGAAATTTACCATATGCACAATCATTATCATCAGCAGCGTCTGTGTCAGTGTCACTTGAAATCCGGCGACGACGTCTAGACGTGCGTCGGTTGGTACTTGTTGCAACAGTGGCGTCATCATCGCTGTCAGACACCGGACGGCTGGAAGCTACAATGTAATCAATCCTAATGAATGACACTGTATATACCGATACACAAACAAGCTATCGTCAAAAACGTGTCCCAATCACATGCGCTTAGAAGTCCCAGATTCCTGACAAAAAGTTTTATAGACAAAAGACATTCTTAAAACAAACTTTCCCAGGTATAAAATCTTCATGAGAGTCAAACCACCCCACATCAATAGTGTATATCAAAAGCATTTACTTCCAGTGTTATGGAAAATATGACAATTTTGCACTCATCAATGTATTTTGTTATTTTTTACAGGGCAAGTTCAAGGAGACACCAAGATGGAAGTGCATCGAGAAGATCAGTAAAGATGAACAGAACAAGTATCAAGCCCTCAGCGATCATAGCATTTGGTCACTGTATATCCGTGGCTGTGACAGCTGTACGAAACTGCAGAGAAAACAAACTGATGTGTCTCGTGCAACTTGGCTTTAGGCATTCACGCAAAAGGGTAGCAAAGTGTTTGTGTGTCAGTTCTGGACCTTATAACGCCCCCTAGTTCTATGTGAATTACAGGATAGAGGAAATGTAAGATAATAAAGTGTGTGCACAGTCTGAATTGAGAACTCGGTGTCAATGCAGTATCCCATTATTATTATTATTATTATTATTATTATTAGTTAAAAGGAACTGATTTAAGTGACGCTTTACAAATAAAACCGTTACAGGGGCACTTTACAAAGTCTTTGGGCCTAACGTACAGTCTCAACTGTTATGTACAGAATAGTGCAATGTTGGAATGTCCAAAGTTAGCAGAAGGACTGTCGATACAGGAACGTCTTTAGTTGCCGACGGAATTGGTGCAAAGACGTTGCAGTTGTGACCGACGCAGGCAGACCATTCTAGGGAACGCATCCAGGTAGACACCAAGATCCCGGACTGAAGACACCGGCAACACTGACGTATTGTCAATGCGAACTAGACTGATCGGGATCTGGTGCTGGCGACGCGCTAAACAACACCAGAGGACTTCATACAGAAGATGTAGTTGATGCACTTCGGTATAAAACCAGAGCAAGACAACACATGACAAACATACTCATGAAAATGCAGTTATGAAATGCCAAAACCTGATGTTTGCTGTTTGCTTGTCGAAGGACGATCTGGCTCAACGTCCGACCCCAGTAACGATGTCATCTGCCTTCCAGAGTATCCCACAGCTCCTCCATCAATAGCCATCAAGAGTTTACCAACTTTCGTAATCTCGATCGACGGAGCATGCAAGCGATAATTGTTCTTGTGTGTCGACACGTCATGGCCCAGGTGATTTGACAGCCAACTGATTTCGCCAGGTGACATATCAATCAGCTGCAACAATTGTTATTGCCATAATTATTACTGTCATAGTAGTTGTTCTTTATTATGTACACTGAAGTGTTGGTTCTATTAAAACAATTACCCCGACAAACAGTACAAAGTTGAGTTGAGTAGTCTTTTACGTCCCAGCCAACATAGTATAGGTTATATGAGAGACTGTTTTTTCAGGTTAAAAGACCCAACCAACAGTAGACAAAAATGGCCCAATTACAGCTCATTCAAGTCATTTGCAAACAAAAACTGCTGCAAAATGACAACTCCTGTAATCTACATGTGTACATCACACCATACATAACAGTCATGTGACAATTTTAATCAGTATTGTTGCCATATTCTTTGATCTGGAGTTGTGTAAGGACGTTGTAGTAAGCCCAACTTTATTGCATCCATCTTATTAGCTATGTGGCCGGCTAGTTAGGATGTAAAGCTAGTAGTCTAGTTCCATTGTGGATCATATTGTTCTGGCACCTTAATTAGGCATTATTGTGCTTGCATAGCTGGTGAATCCAAATCTGCCGCAAAGCACTAGCTGACAGATTCACAAGCTCGCTAGCAACAGCGATGCCACGACCCTATATAGCCTATATAGTGTTTGTGCGCAGTAACATCCTGCCGGAGATAGTTGGACAACCACTGGATTTCTCCGGGTGTCATGTATATCAGCTGAATAATAGAACATACACGTTACACCATTTAAAGTCTGTCTATAGCATACTACATCAAATCAAACGATTCTGTGCATATAGTCTGCAACTATACTGAAAATTCTGCCATAGGTGCAATGTGAAGTATACTAATTTGCTTCAAAATTTTATATTTTAGTCCACTTTATGACAATAGTCAGAAAGAAACCAACATAACTTGCCGCATTTATACCTGCCACAAAATTACATGTGTTGCAGCACAATAAATACTGCCAGTACGCTGAAATCTGAGTTCAGTACTTATGAATAAACATTACGTATTACACAACATGTCACATTTCTTTAAGTCGGCAAGATGAATGGATAAATGGATACAACTTTCCACTGCAAGTAAAGCTAGCCTACACATTAAGTACTGCACACGAACCTGAGCCATTGTTGCTAGATGTTTCCTTATTCTTGTTGTGGTGAGCAAATGAGGCTTCTTCAACTTAGCCCTACGAGCGACAGAGCGGAGTGTTTTGTAGAAGCTGAGATGACCTCGTTTGGTATTTGGTAATGCAAACAGGAACTGATTAGCAACGTCAATGCCGCACTTCTCCCGTATCTGCGGGTCACGTAATTCGTTCATCGCTTTCGTCACGTCTTCAGTCAGCAATATTGGAACAGGGCGATTTCGCTTGCCTATGACCTCTACCACCATCAAACGCTGCACTAGTTGTTTCTCAACGTCAGACAATGATTCTACCACGACTGGGTCAACTTTGCTTGTTGGATGTGTACAGTCATTAACCGTGAGTTCAGCAGCTTCGGAGCCACGGCGTGCATTAAACACAATTAGGCGTGTCATCGTTATTTCTGCAAGCTCTCGCCATGCCACTTCATCAGGATCCGTCTTCAAGTCGTGAACCAGATGTGCTATTTTCTCTTGCTGGTAGTCCCTCAACAATCGCAGGTCGTCCTCATCGGGAAACTCATTAAGTGTGTTTCCACTAATCCGATATGAGGCATGTGCTGCTGATGCCATTCTGTCAGTATATTCACTCTTGTGGAGTGCAGCATACTCTTCTGCTTCCTTGGCTGCAATCGTGTTATCCTCTCGGACAGCTTTCCCGCGTTTCAGCTGTGAACACTTGAACAAACTGCTGCCAACTCTAATGACGAATCCTGGCCTTTCAAATACCCGGCGTCCACCTGGTCCAACTGTTGGCTTACACTCGTCTTCTATTGCACGTAAAATGTTGTCGAAGCCTCGTGCAGTTATATATGAATCCAGTGTGGCTTTGTCGTCAGTCTGCCGTAGTCTCAGGATCAGTCGACCCAATTCCCGCATTCTTGCAGAAATGTCTAGTGATCGTTTGTCTCCAAGCTTCTTTAGGAGCATCGTTCCATATTCAACAATCATACGGTCACCTCTTACGACAGCTGTCAGCTTGTCATCTCGCATCCTGTTGAAAACGTTCCTCAGCAGTGAATTCTCGCCGCCGTCTGCTAGTGAACCGTACAACAGCGAACGACCAGCAATTTGAGGTGACTCGACTGATGCACTCGTCTCACGAAACTTGCATTCATGACAGTGTCTATACAGCTCTCGCTTCACGTAAAACTGCAGACAAAAATGACAAGGCAAAAAATCGTCCACACTGTGCCGTTTCGCTGGGGCTCGGCCAACAATCAATATGCCATCATTCTTTCGCAGAACATCAACATTATGCTTATATATTCCGTCATTATGGATGCGCTGAAGTGCCAGTTGTTTGCTGGGTGGAGGCTTTGCTAACGCAGCTGCCACAGGCGGTTCTTCTGAATGCTTACGAGACAAGTGTCGACTCATGTGAAAAACAAACTGCCCGCAAAAGAAACATGGAAGCTTTCTGTTCTTTGAATTCTTCTTCGATGACACTGCTGTGTTGATGACCACTTTTCTAGCTGTACCAGACATTTCACAGTTGCCTGCCACCAATGAATCACTCTCAGACGCGACATCAATACTACCCTGATCTTCGTTTGAAGCAGCATCTACAGCTGTGCTAATAGTCCCTGTATTTGGCTGGTTACAAAACTTCAACGGAAATTCAAATACATCTGACAGGTTGTCATCGTCACCTGATACTGATGGCGAAACATGATCATCACTGGCACTGTCACCTCCTGTTGCACTCGGTAGGACAGCTGCACTGTCTTCGCCATTACCTTCCGACACTGCCTCCGAATCTACGACAGCTGCTGACTTTGCCAAAGACAACCGCAGGATCTTAGATCCTCTTCCCATATATGCTGCAATCAAAATACAAATTATGCTTAACTACTGTGTCCGCCAGTACTGTGAAACTCATTGTAAATTGCTGTATTTGCCAGTGGTGAAATGTTTACAAATTGCTGCTGCATAAGCCCATGCCACTTATGCGGCATAATTAAATATGCTCCAGTTGGCCAGCTCCACCCTGCTACCAAATTTCATTCAAACTTATGCTCAAGTTATCCAGTAACAAACAAACACAGAGACAAACGTACAAACGTAGGTGAAAAGATTCACTTCCTGGTGGAGGCATAATTATGTCATCCGATGACAGTCAACAGTCATGGATATACGGACGGTGTGAAACACAATGTGGCCACGGCGGAGAGGCACCACATTCGAACATTATAGACGATTACTTAAGGTGTTTTTGTTCGTTTAGGCTGCAGCGCATTGTGACTTTTACTTAAGTGCACCGGATATAAGCACTCTTACTCACTCACTCAACTACTCAATCCTAGGGAGGGCTGCATAACAGCAGCAAGGTGGTGGCAAGATGAACCACAATTTACGCAGATTGCCAAAAATTGAAAGTTTTACGTCGATATTTGTGCAGACTGTATGACACTTTAGTGAACTTGAAAAGTGGTGTACTAAGAGATGAATTAGCAAAATTTCTGGTGTACTGTTCTACTCGCTACATGAAGTAACAGCCTTTAAAGAAACTGGTATGCGACATAACTCAGTTTCACATAAGGCTGTACCATAGTATTTTTTTCCAATCCGGCCAGAGCCAGATTTTGCCGGATTTGGAATGACAAATCGGGCCGGAGCCAGAGGCGAATTTTCAAATTGACTGCAATTTTTCTAATTTAACGTGTAAAAGATTATGAACGTACAAGTGATTTGAGTTTTTTGATTATTTTTGTGCAGCAGTTACCGTTAGATCATTTACACGCACTCACGCCGTAATTTTTGCCACAGCAATGTAATCAGTACGTTCTACTGCTAATAAGCAAGTAATATCTAAATAATTATATATAAAAAACTGCAAGCAATTTATTTAATGTTGTATAGCTATACAAGAAAGCCTAGCTAACGCCAGGTAAGCGTGCAACAGCCGCATATATATTTTGACGCTCCCTAGCTGAGGAACGCCTTGCGATATCAGCGCAGAATTTCTGGAAGAAACTTAGTCCGCAAAAATTAGAGGGATGGGACTACCGTACGGTGAAAATGTCGTAATCCTATCTGCAGCCGTTTTTGAGACATCAATAGCAACTTTAGTCCTAGCTTGCACCGTTTCGGATATGGCGGCTTAAAGTTCGAAAATCGTCTATTTCAACTACCCCTCCCTCATTTAATGCCCATGCTCTGGGAACCCCTTAGAATTTCTGGATGAAAAATACCCCGCAAAAACTAAAGGGATGGGGCTATCGTATGAAAATTTCATAATCCTAACTTCAACCGTTTTTCTATGATACACCCATCTGACAGACGGACAGACAGACGGATGGACAGACAGACAGACGGACGGGTGATAGCATATACGCGCTATAGCATATATGCTGTCGCGAGTAAAAAATGCAAAAATCACAAAATACAAGCATCCGGCTCCGGTGGGATTATTGACGGAGCCGGATTTCTGCCGGATTTGGAAAAGATTGTCGGATTCCGGTCGGAGCCGACATTCGGCACAGCCCTAGTTTCACATTTTGGAACTACTCAACTACACTAAAAGTCCGTCTGGAAGTTCATCCCCATCCCACAAATGTCCATGATCAAGGTCAGTTTACTGCCACAAAATAACCATCAAATCGTCAAATAACTGTAGTTTAATTGAATATTGGAACTCCTAGCAAAGGGCGGCATGATAGTATGCACTGACTAAAAGTGCATTGGCCACCAAAAACAAAGCACTGTCATTTTGGAAAACAGCAACCGGAAGGCACAGCAAGTCATTAATGCGAAACGCTATACATAAAATGTTATACATTCATTTACCGATTTCGTCGAAAAATGGTTTCCTCACTGCGTTCCTCTTCGATCGCCGCTCACCTTTGATTGCCTGCACACAAAGACCACTGCATGTGTACAAGCGAACAAAGCAGACTATCATTTCAAAAAAAATTACAAAAATAATAGTCTTAGTTGACCAATAATTTAGGCTAATTCAGCCATCTTAGTGCAGCCGTGACAGCTGACAGCAGTGCTAAGATGGCTGACAAGCGACAAGATGGCATACAATGAAGATAGCGCAGCAGTGCATGATATATCAGTGTGCGCCACACTGAAGATAACACCCAAATGGACAAATGGCCAAGACTGTCGTTTCAACTGTGTTCGGTTAAATTCCCAAGAAGAAAATTTGTACTATTGGAGCTCTATAATATACACTGTGTCTCAACATCTCACACACTTTAGAGAACAAGTCACTAAGGAGACTTAGATGAATACCGGGTAATATTTCTATTTTACTGACACGACAACAGACCATGGTACATGACGTTTCTGGATAAGTGCACTGGAATATGAGTGGTTACTTCAGTCCACGAAATGTCGGCCCCATAAATGTGGGTCCACAAACTGTCGGGGAGCCCCTTCCCATGCAGCTTTCTGTTAACCGTTGCGTTTAGTAGACTGCAACATGGTTTTCTGTTTCCGACAGCACTATAACATTGCCAACTGCAACTGCAAAACCAGCAATGACATCATCCAGGTCATAAACACAGAATAGAATGTGTTCTTTTTCATTGGACTGGACTGATCTCATTTAACAAATATATCTAGATCCAGGTCGACCTGATTGTCTGATTTGAACGCATCCCTTAACTCTCATTGTAACTGTCGCCACACTGACATTATTCAACTTACCATCATTTGTCAGTGCATGAACATTTACGCCACTAAAAACAAACCGTTTCCTTAACATTAAAAATCAAGTATAAAGTGCAAAATACGTAACGCGAATCAGCGAAGGGCAGTCTGCAAAACAGGTTGCAAAACGTGCTGATGGCGGCGGTAAGCTGGCTGAAATAGTGAAATTTCATGACAGATAGTAAAAATCATACTTTAACTTTCCTTAAGTTTCCGTGAACTTTCACGACCGATAACACCTGGCTTCTAATAGCACAGTAAGTTAAAGCCCTATAGACCACAGGCCGGTGAAACTGGTCGACACGCCCTAACCGTGTTCATGTTTCTAGACCCATGTCATAGTTTTGTCCGTTAGGGTAAGGCGCACGGTCGTGGGTCCGTATAGGGTTACGATGTCACGAAACACCGCACCGCACGCACCGCGGTGCGAGCGAACTTGCACGGCAGGTAACTGGACGTTTCGCCCCTTCGTCAGTTCTCACCTTCACTTATTCAATGTTTCCTGCTCATTTTCCTGCTTATTCAGTTAAAACCCAAGCACCACCGTCTGGATGTTTTAACTATATTTCAGCGTGGTGCGCGCGGTGTACTTGGTGCACGCGATGCGGTGTTTCGTGACACCCTATACGGTTAGGAGTAAGGTTAGCGTCAGTATTTAGTCTTATCCGTACAGCAAAATAGTGGTGCGCGGTACCACTGATTATGCTCCACGGTAAGTACCGTGAAAAAATACCGCGGTACTCGGTAGTACCGTGGTTATATTTTAATTTTAATGATACTATATTATGTCTCATTATAGTAATATTTCAGTGTTTATTCTAGGCATCTCTGGGGGGGGAATTTACCCCCAAAATTCGAAATCCCCCCCAAAAAAAAAATCTGACACAATACTGTAACCGTGTGGAGCCGCCACTGACCTGTGCCTTCAGATGCGTTTCCTATGCTCAAAATATGCCAGAAATGCGTTTGCGGCCCCGCTGGTGGAGCTCACAGCGCTCCCCAGACCCCCTAGCTGGATATAAGGGGGTCTACTTCTAAGGGAAGGGGAGGAGAAGGGAAGGAGGGAGGGATGGG
>Ga0209787_1000136_pt1 | contig 12191 bp, 8 predicted proteins | sample WorMetLIZISLAND2_2_FD_187414 | JGI IMG/M metagenome (GOLD analysis project Ga0209787, IMG submission 187414) | Marine gutless worms symbiont microbial communities from Max Planck institute for Marine Microbiology, Germany - Olavius loisae LIZARD... ... | reverse complement strand
GTATATAAATATCATGCCTGCAGATTACAGCTTCGGGTCATGTACCTATAGGCCTTGAAATATAAATGGACCAAAACGCATAACGTGAAATGGTCTAATTATGTCTCTTGACAGGAACAACATGCAGCAACAAGCACCATAGGTATAGAAGACTGGAGGCTGTGGGGCATGTGCCCCCCCAAAAAAAATCGGGAAAAATATTTTTCGGGCAATTCTTATGTAAAATTCAGGCATTTTTCGGGCAACAATCGTGTACAATTTGGGAATTTTGTTAATTTTTCGGTCAAATATATCGTAAAAATTAGGGTATAATTTGATGATTTTTCAGGAAAGAATCATCTTAAAATTCAGGCATTTTGTGAATTTGTCATACATATTTTTCGGGCAAAAATGTCTCGCCCCCGAAGTTGACTGAGCTCCTATGTCTATGACAAACATGAACTATCAAAGTCACGCATTCTGCAAACTGTCACTAATCAACTCAAACTGTCTTTCTGCACAAAGCAAACTGAACATGTAAACTCTGCTTATCGCAAGCTGGAGACTATGAGGACTCACTTAGAATTACACACATTGTTCTTGCAATGATAAACAACTAACCAGTCATTCTAGCACAGCAAAACTAGATCAGCAACAACCAAGTATTATAACCAAGGTTCTTTGCAATAGTGAAAACAACTCAAGGGCCGTTTGCCTTTTCAATTGCAACTGTCATGACTTTTACACTATTCAGTATAGTAATCTCGATGCCTACCTATCACTGGAGCCTCATTATCAAACGGCTTTTCAAATAAGCTTGGCCATTTCACAGTGTCATTAATCTTCAAAGTACCCTGCTGCATAGTCAGTTTATAACTGTAGTCATATGTTACATTTTGCAAAGGTAATGTGCCAAAACTTTAATGGTCCTTGGCCTTGGGATCCAAGTCCTTGGCCTTCGCCTTGGTCTTGAGCCCCACGTCCTTGTTAACATCACTGAACAGAACTTGACATATCTGTAGATATATTCTGTAAATTAACGATTTTGCATTGAACTTGCATTGAATGATGTGCTGTAAAAGTTGCACAGTTGAACATTCAAATTTCACAAGGTACTGCGGCAACAGATTTTACTTGAGGTGGTGAATTTTATTCCAGCTTTTTATGCAGTTAATCTCAAAATGCAACAGTGAAAAATATTGAAAGTTATTGACAAAATAAAAAGGTCCACTTTTTATGGCCCACACTCACAGTGTAGTCACTTCATATGGGTGAACAAAATTTTAAATCCAATCAACTGTCAAAGTTATCACCTGTGATGCAACATCTCACTTTTTTGGCCTACCGTAATTATAGACAAGCCAGTTGCATCCCAGTTTCAGCAGGTAACAGAAATGCAGGCAAATGACTGCATGATCACACCTGCCATATTAACAAAAACACCGAACTAAATTATCAAACACTGCGGTAGTCAAAGTAGTACAAATGTCATTTGCAACTCTTTGGTTTCAGTTTCTGTGTATGTTCAGCTTGGCAGCTATAGCCTTTTTGACGTCCGTCTCTGTGGCAGCTGCGTGCATCTTGAGGACAAAATCTGCACACACAGAATACATCAATTTAACAGCTAAGCCCGCCTACCAGCAAAAGTAATTGCAATGAGTCCAGAATTCTCAGGTCACACTATGAATCACTGCATCCACAGCAGATTCCTCACAACTGGTGGCATGACTCATTCATCACAGTCGCTGCATATACTAATTGCTGAACTACCTGAAACAAAAAGGTATAGAAATTAGCTACACTGTGACTGTTGCTTGCCGTGTATTTCAGTACGCAACCTTCCCATGGACAGTTGTCAAATGCTACCGCACTCTACAGGTCACTTTGGGACATTACGTTTGATTGCAACAGGAGGTTTCCATGACTTTGTATTAGTGACTGAAAGTAGCAAATCTGACCCAATCACGCACCGTTTCCCAAATACTGACCATGGAAAATCTGCTGAGCTTGAAATGGCTGCTAGAGATGACGCATGGTCATCAGTTTCAGGTGCAAGTGATAGCGCATACATGCATGACTATATTAATCTGTCGTGCAGTGGTAACTTTGGCCCCATTTTGTAGTATTTTTGTGATATATTGACGCATATAACAGCCAAACTGATGCTTGTTTGAGGATGTGGGTGATTAATTTTGGGCCAAATTTCAAGGGGAAAAGGAGTCTTCCACCAAGTATTCTTGGTGCAAGAAAACAACAGTGAATAAAATACTCTGTCATACGGTAGTGATTAACTGGCTTGGGCTTCATAGTTTTCACAGTGTTTCTCATCATCCCAGACAGACACAGACAGATGGGCTCATGGCAAAGGCACGTGTATGCTAAAGCAATAGTCGCAATGAGTAGCAAGATGACATCAGTTCTAACGTAACTATCATGTACTACAGACATCACTTACACAGGTGCAGTAACCTCAAACAAAAGAAGTTTAATCAGTTCCTTAAATATGACATTACATGCTGCACAGAACACTGCAAATTCAATTCACAGCAACTTACCAATGATTGCTCGCACTTTGTTTTCATCCAGCTTCTGCTTGGCTGAAATGTTCTGGAAGGCATTTGACTGCCTTCCAGTCAGGCTACTGGCAGCCAGCTGTTCCTTGGTGAACAGAACCTCACACAGAGTGTAGGTGGTCTTGGTCACATCCTGTCGGCTGACATACTGCAAGTTGTCAGCATTTGCCCAGACTCCATAGCCAAGGTCAACCTGTGCCAGTGCCACACAACAGTGGTCAGCAAAACAAAAGTTGACTGATCACTATGTTTGAGGTTTAAATCAAAATCACAAATCGCACATGAGAATATGATTCATAAATCCAAGTGATAAATCAAAGTCACCAGAAATTTGATTTAACTCAACAAATCACCATACAACAGACATATGATGAAATATATACACTGCACTGTGAAACGTGACAGTTTGGACATAGCAGCTGTCAATGCAGCATTGCAGCTACTGCCCTGGCAACATTACTTCTGGCATGCTGGCTCATGCAGCAAAACTATACTCATCAGTATCAAGACAACTGGCTGACCGTGCTAACTGCGCCACAATAACAGCCGCAGAATGATAGGATTACAAACTGTTCTATAGCTTCAGGAGTTCCAGGAGTTCCAAAACTTTGATCTTCAAGGATGATGACAAATCAATCAAAATCGTTAAAAATGACAAATCAAAATCGTAATAAGTCACAGGAAATGGTTTAAACTGTGATTTATAAATGAGTTTATATAACTTGTACCGAACACTGCGTGTACTTCTATACAGTATTGCTATGGCTGCCATCATAGGCCAGGATTGACCCCTCTTCATCACCAGTATTAATATTTCCACCAAGGTCATAACAGCTCCGTTCAGAAGAACCAAACACACATGACCATTCCAAACACTGCATAGAGCACAGCATTAGTTTCAGCTGCTCAGACAGTTCAATACATTATACATGTATAGTACTGAAACATAGTGATTGAGTCTGAGACTGCAGACCCAGCTGAAGGAAAGTTACAGATTCGTGTCTGGGAAATTTCTGGACTATGTACAGATGCATCTTGATGCATGAAGTTAGCTTGACATTATAAAAATTAGTGACTTGTGAATTAAGCCTTGGGTAAATTGTCGTAAACTCATAGCAACAGACTTACATTGTTCTCAGTGACATCATGCTCGAATACACGTCTCTGTGCAGTGTTGCCACACGAGCGGGCTAGAGGTGTCCTCAGAGGGCCGTCATTCACAACATGAACTGGTGTACGTGATGCAGTCACTGCTCGTCCAACAGGTGCAGCCACAGAGGCCGGTCTGACAATATACAGTACACACAAGTGCATAAAATAGGTATGCAATGTCATGACCGCCCTGCTAGACACATTAGCCCAAGCAGTTTGTGGGAGATAATTTTTACGGAGCAGCACAAAATTTTTTCACTCCCGAAGTGAACATATGTGGCAGAGCTTGGAGTAAAGGCCCCTAAAATTTTCGTGGAAATTTGTAAACCTGATCGACGTCCCAACATTTGATGAGGCATCAATGTGCAAGGGCTGACAATGAAGCAGACAGCAGGAATTGCAGGTATATAGAGCAAAATCATCCATCTATTTTAGGTACTTCTGTGGGAAGTTCATCCAATGTAGGATCATATAGGGAGGCTGTGGAATTTTCAATGCCGATATTGCATTTTCTTTCAAAGAAATTTATGAACAACTTGCGAAACATGCGAGTTCCATTCATTGGCCTTTGACTGACATTAGGTGATGAAAAAAAGAAGACAGACACTGCAGCAGTAAAACACAAAGGCTAGCCAGCTGCCCTTACTATTCGTAAGGGTGGCCACAAAAACGATGACAGAACTACAGAATAATAACAGACAGACAGGTAAATAAATAGCATGACTGACCAATGTCAAAGAAATCAACATGCAAAGTTGCATTAAACCTCAGATCAGTTGCCTGCGTGAGCTTCTCCATTCGGCGTAGCAAACCTGGCAAACCTAAAGTAGTAGTAAACAATGTAAATTTATCAGGCCTAATAAGAGTCACTCCTAAAAAGCAATGAAAACTGAAACAAAAGCACACTAAAGCATTTATAAACAAGAAATACGTTCTGTGGAACACGCTGTCTGTCCCACTGCCACACTGAATGTAACTAAATATACAGCGGTAATATATTGGTACTGTTCAATATTGATAACATTGTCATTCTCATCGACAGTTGTGGAAAATTTGAACCCGCCAAATTTCATATTTATGTACATATACAATAATTACGAATTCCACGAGGCAGTTTTACTTAAAATTAAAGTGATCAAAATGATTCAACTGACTATCAGAATATCCTTCAGGGTGAAAAATAAGAAGACAACCTTGCATGATTGCAATCGTTGTTCTCAGAGCTTCATTTTCAGCCTTGAGGTCTGACGGACTCAACATGTCACCAGTGAAGTCACCAGGTGAGTCATCAGGCCGGTCACGAGTCTGCAAGCAATGAAGGACTTATCATCTGTTTCAAAATTTAATGAATCCTTCATAGGCTACACAAAGCCCTGTATTAGCAGTTTGTAGCAGTCAAAGGTGTACTCCAATATTTATCGGGGTTCGCTGGTAAGGTGGTGTCAAATGAGAGTGCTGTCATCAAAAAATGCGAGTTAATTCTCTTTCAATTGCTGTATCTTCCGTATGAAGTTCCTCACTGGCTTTACATAGCAAAATTTACATGGCTTCGTGCAGTTTCATGGCGATAGCATGGCTCTTGTTTAAATCTGGAATTGAACATTTCACACAAATTGACATAATGGTATATGTAGCTTACATTCAGTAAAAACATCTTACAGAAAAAATGGCAAACAATACAAAACAGATTAATACAATCACATTTACCTGGACCTGGTCTTCATCAACATCTTTTGCGGAGCCTGTCTTCTTGGCACAGGAAGACTGGTGCTGTTTCTTTTGCTGTAATCAACACAAATTAACAAAGTAACACTATTTACACACTACACAGACAAAAGAGTAATATACACGCATCTGTGCGTAGCACAAACTAAAGCTATAAACACATCCACACATGCAGGGATGTGACGAAGCCAGCCAATATCCGCATCTGTCGCATCCGTCGGGTGCGGAATTTATGTGCAAAATCCGTCGGATTCGGATTTATCGCACAATCAAATTTGCCAGCTATTACAGCTACTGCGATTCAACTTAGATACTTAAACTTACACAGTTGCAAACGAACTAGCAGTGAACAATTGAAATAATTGTGATTGTTTTCCAAGAAGTAAAGAAAACACAACAGACATCAATCAATCATTTGTTATTTACGAAAATAATTGGCAGAGGTTCATCGTTACCTTGAAGTCCTTACCTTACCTATACAACGATTTACACGACAATAACTACTGTATACAAACCATCATCTCCAAACTGGACTCTTGATGTGTGCAACTAGACGTGCTGGCTCTTTGTCCCTTGTCATGCAGCAAGAGAGCCTTCTTCGCGTTTTCAACGACCTTCTTGTGTGCCATGGACTTTAACTTTTTCTGCACACAACAGTGGCGGATCTAGGATTTTTTTTGAGGGGGTGACTTTGGGAACCCTCCTTTCCCTCCCCTCCTCTCTTTTCCCCTCCCCTCCCAACCCTTTCCTCCGGTCCCAATATGACATATGGTGGCAGCAATTTTAATGAATTTCCTGAGAATAAACTTACCAATGGGTCATTCCATTTAAAATGGGCCAAATGACCAAAAGTTTTCCGGGTGAGCATCTCCAAATTGCATGAAATTTTAACACATTGTTTATGAACATATGTGTAGGCTGTGTGCAAAATTTTAATTAAATATTCCGAGTACTTTTTGAGTTATGGCTGTTTGAATGTGGCCACCATAGTCGTTTTTCAGCTTCGAAATTGGCATCGCTTTATTTTCTTCCATTTTTAACAGGCAATAACTTCATTTCTACTGCTGATAGGACCATGAAATTTGCAGGATTTACAGAGTGTGTGGTGTACTTATGGTAGATGAATTAAAAACTGTAATATGTCTTTAAATTTTTATGATATTGTGTTCCAAACTTGGCCTTTTGAAATGCCGAAACATAAAAATGTCCATTTTTGCCAAGGGATTATTCCCAAATACGTTTACACATCCTAGCTATCAATAGAGATTCCTTCAGTATGTATAGCAGTGTTGTGGAAAGTTGATTTAAATGGTATAGATTGCAGCTAATTCAGCCGTGATATGTACTCAAAGTCTGGTCGACATCATATGTATCAGTATTTTCATGGGCCAAAAAGACCATGTGGCGGAAAAGCTAAATTGATGAAACTTTGCTTATATACAGTACTTATATAGTACTATTTGTGTACAAAAGAGCAACTTCTAACGGACACCACAACCTACTTAAATTTCTAGTCATTTAACAGCTCTCTAATCACCTTCGCTCATTCATGCTGCTGTGTCTCCAGTTAAGAATAAGTCATGGTTGCAAGAGAGTACTAACTATTTTGAACTGTGTTTATGATTTTCTGTTACACAGAAACAGCAAATACTACAATCAAATAGACCAATCTAGTCCAACTATAAAAATCAGTTCAGTTGTAGAGCTACAATATGCTTGCGAAAATGCATTAAGCGTCCTGCTAATTACTTACTAGTTTTCTTAGTTTATGTCTACATCTCGTGAAGTTTTTCTGTAATGTGACCAGAAGTGTCACTACTGATGGTGTAGTTCTACCAGTAATGGTGCAAATGTCGACGACAGACAGGACGTTTTCTGTCGGGACCCAAATGTTTTCTCAGTGTGGCCAACAAAATGTTGGACCAGGTCCATACTGATGTTTGAATCTCACTTTTACGTCATCTTCATCACTGAGCATCTCAGTGATGTTTTCAAGCCACAATTGACCATTGTACCAGCATCCAATGCAATATACTGTCCTGATTGATAAATCAGGTAGTGTAGGTTCAACTGGTCTTTGCTGTGAGACTTAACGATTGACACGGGATGAGGATTGCAGTAGTACTGTGGTTACTGCCATAATACCACAGTAATGGGGATATTTGCTGTGGTAATCCCATGGGAATGGGCATAAAAGCAGTGGTAGCACCATGGCCGTGGGTATGGTTAGAGTTTGCAGTATACCCGTGGTAATGAGGACAACTTCAGACAGTGGTCAGAAATTGAAAACAGATGTTAAGAAAAATTGAATGCTTCAATAAACGCTTCATGCACATAGCAGATGTTTGGAGTTCAGAGCTCAGGTTGCTACTGTATCTGTGACTTGTCAACTGTGTTGTTGTTAAAAAATTAACTACTGCAGATTAGTTTGCAACACGTTAGTTAACAGAGCATTACAGTGTGTGAACAGTTTGTTGGATTCTTTTCAGTGGAGACAGGAATGGGACAATATGTGTGGGGATGGCTGGGATGAGGATAGACGGTGGAGATGAGATGGGGTCAGGATGGGGACAATGTCATGGATCAGGGTGGGGATGTGGTTGTAAGTTATTCCCCATGTCAATCTTTACTGAGACCTATGATGTTACTATGATGTCATCTGTGTCACTGACTTTGGCTGTGAAGAATGAATCATCTCCTGATATACTATTCAGTTACAAATTACCAAGTCTGACTGGTTTAAAACAATGATAATTACAGGTCACTCACTGATGGACCTTGTCAAATCTGTCCTAGTTCTTTAGCATGCAGCTGCACTTTCTTCCTGCTGCAGTACAAAAACTCAAGCCCTCAAGCTCCACTGGTGTTAATATGTGACCCCCAAAATGACACATTTAAGTGATGCCGATAGCGCACAATATAAAAACACTAAAAATTTCAGATCAAGATGATGTAAAAGTGACACTCACGTATCAGTGTGGACCTGGTCCAACATTTTGTTGGCCACACTGAAAAAACATTTGTTTGGTCCCAACAGAAAACGTCCTGTCTGTAGTCGGTATATTTGCACTCATTACTGCTAGGAACAACACCATCAGTAGTGACATTGCTGATTACAGAAAAACTTCACGAGATGTAGACATAAACTAAGTAAACTAGTAAGTAATTAGCAGGACGCTTAATGCATTTTCGCAAGCATATTGTAACTCTACAATTGAACTGATTTTTATAGTTGGACTAGATTGGTCTATTTGATTGTAGTATTTGCTGTTTCTGTGTAACAGAAAATCATAAACACAGTTCAAAATAGTTAGTACTCTCTTGCAACCATGACTTATTCTTAACTGGAGACACAGCAGCATGAATGAGCGAAGGTGATTAGAGAGCTGTTAAATGACTAGAAATTTAAGTAGGTTGTGGTGTCCGTTAGAAGTTGCTCTTTTGTACACAAATAGTACTATATAAGTACTGTATATAAGCAAAGTTTCATCAATTTAGCTTTTCCGCCACATGGTCTTTTTGGCCCATGAAAATACTGATACATATGATGTCGACCAGACTTTGAGTACATATCACGGCTGAATTAGCTGCAATCTATACCATTTAAATCAACTTTCCACAACACTGCTATACATACTGAAGGAATCTCTATTGATAGCTAGGATGTGTAAACGTATTTGGGAATAATCCCTTGGCAAAAATGGACATTTTTATGTTTCGGCATTTCAAAAGGCCAAGTTTGGAACACAATATCATAAAAATTTAAAGACATATTACAGTTTTTAATTCATCTACCATAAGTACACCACACACTCTGTAAATCCTGCAAATTTCATGGTCCTATCAGCAGTAGAAATGAAGTTATTGCCTGTTAAAAATGGAAGAAAATAAAGCGATGCCAATTTCGAAGCTGAAAAACGACTACGGTGGCCACATTCAAACAGCCATAACTCAAAAAGTACTCGGAATATTTAATTAAAATTTTGCACACAGCCTACACATATGTTCATAAACAATGTGTTAAAATTTCATGCAATTTGGAGATGGTCACCCGGATGGCTGTGGCCCATTTCAAATGGAATGACCCCAAAGTTCGTGCAGTTGAAACAGTATTAAGGATCTAGGATTTTTTATAGGGGGTGAATTTGGGAACCCGGGGGAGCGAAGCAGCGAGCATTGACGGAGTCTCGGCTTATGGGAGAAATTTTAGCGTTTCTGAGTTAGGACGTGGGCATGTGATTAGAAATTTACATAAATGGATATTATCACAGTGCATGATAAAGTAACTAGGTTACCGCTTTTCCACTTAGTGTAATTTGTTTGCTCTCATGGAGGGGGTGACTAGTCACCCCTGTCATCCCCCATCCGCCCCTGTACAAATTTCCCTCACCTTCTATCAATCAGCAACATGTGAAAATAACTGCATGATCAGCAACCTGTACTTGGAAATTTTAAATAAAATTGTCCAGAAATCTTCCCGGTTTTCAACATAAAACCCACAGTCCATTGGCACTTTGAATACCTGCAGCATCACGGCTATATTGGCACTACTCAATGCACATCTTTTCAATACAGAAACCCACAACTACAGACATCAGATGGATCCGTAATTTGACTGACAATGTTGTGTAGTTTGCCATGTTGCCCATTCAATGAAACACAACTGTTCAAATTTCGAAATACCTGTTTTTTTCATGGAAGAAATATTGCAGATGCTTTCTCCATCACACTCATCATCAGACAGGTCTCTCTTATCATGCCTTCGTTTTCCTCTTCCATACTCCATGTCACCAGTCATTTGAACGTCCAAACCATCAAGGGCTGCATTCAGAAATGGCGTTAAAGTGCCTCTGTCATCTGCACAACAAACAAGCAGTTAACTTTTATAAATAGTCAACAGTCACTAGAGTATCAGTTGAGTATTATGACCTCTGAAATTCACAGTGGCTAGTTTCATACCTATGCTGCTGATGACTGTCCTAGTCTGTTGCTAGCTGTCATGTTTCATGACGATGCACGAAAAAAGTAGGCCTATAGATGGTGTACCTATCACAGAACTAATACTAATCCATACACTAACACCACCTATAGCTAACTCTAATCCAGCCTATCCACCTCACACCTGACACAGTGACAGCAACGTGTAACTGACAGTTACAAGTCTGGTCAAATCAATGAGTGTTACGGAAGCAGGCCCAAGGCCTCTATTTCTGATTCGTTCTAGACAATTACAATACTCAAAACTCAAGTGTTAAGAAATTTCCACTTTCACGTGGCTGAGGTCGATATAAATGAACAAAATAATTTGATATAAATAGGCCTAATTAAGTTAATACCGGATGGACTGAACCCGCAATAAGTAACATGTACCTGAAAATCGTAAAATCTTGGCAACATGCGCTTCTTTCACTTTTTGTCCTTTCTTCAGCCACAAGACTTTCACGTCGGCATCAGCGTTCCACTCATTACCGTTCAACGTGCTTCTGTCACATTCAGTGACTATATCCTTTACGCGGACAATCTCAACTTCGGCAAGTTCGTGGAAGTCAACCAATGCAAATTTCATTTCACGCGTAGACATGTTCAACGAGCAAAATACTAATTTTTTTTTAATTGTCGCTGGAAAATTCGGAAATGCAAGTACAAATTTTACAACACATTAACAAAATGGCAGACGTCGCGGCAAATCTATTCAGACCGCTAGATGTCGCTTGGGTGGAATATGTTAGTAAGTAAGTTAATGAATAACGTGGTTTTATTTCTCCCATTTCTGAGTATAAAAGTCATTTTAATTATCTGAGTACTGTACATTCAGTGATGTGTGTACTGACAATGTGTCGTGTTTTGTAAAATTTTGTTACTTGTGTTGTTTTTGCTATGACATGTAATAAATAGGCTATTTTGGCTGTCTTGTCAGGTGTTCTGCAATCAAATAGTGATGTTTGTTTGCAATGAAAATTTTAATCACATGATTTTTTTCATACAAAGTCAGCAATTCATGTTAGAAATGCACTAATAAGGCATTTTCTGATTACCAGTCGGATTGATAGTCGGTGCCTAACAGCAGGCTGATTGCTGGTTGTTTCTACAGATATTCCGTTGACTGCTCTATAGAAAGTAACCAACACACAAGTATTCTGTTGACCATCTATAGACTGTTCGATAGAACTGCATTGGTTCACTAGAATTCTACAGAATCCTACAGAACTCTATTGACTGTTCTATAGAAACAAACCTGCACACAATTATTCTATCGACTGTCTATAGACCGTTCATTAGAACTGCATTGACTCAGTAGAATTCTACAGTATTCTGTAGAATTCTACAGATCTCTATAGACGTTCTATAGAGTATTTTTAGCAGGGTTAACAGGACGCTGTTTGCCCTCGCAAGTTTACAACGATCTACACACATTGTGAGTTCTGACTTTTGAGTGGCGTTGAGATGTCTCACATTGTTGGGTCTGCTTGACTGACTTGACCAGGATCGGGATTTCAGACATATGTATATAGTCAGCATTGTTCGAGAATACGTTTTCTACGTCTTTCAAAATCCAAAACGCGACTTTTTCACGTTTTTTTGAAGTGTCGTGTCAAAACAGGAAACGAAAAATACTATACTACGCATCTGTAGGCCTATAGGCCTATACACTGTGGAACGTTGTTGCATGGTGTTCAGCTGACGAATGGGTTCTTCTGGAACGACATGATACTGGATGAAGACCGTGGGCTTCTGTTCGTGTGGAGCCGCACGGACAACACG
>Ga0209787_1000135_pt1 | contig 12217 bp, 12 predicted proteins | sample WorMetLIZISLAND2_2_FD_187414 | JGI IMG/M metagenome (GOLD analysis project Ga0209787, IMG submission 187414) | Marine gutless worms symbiont microbial communities from Max Planck institute for Marine Microbiology, Germany - Olavius loisae LIZARD... ... | reverse complement strand
GAGTCATAAGAACACAAGAAACTAGCATGTAGAGAAGATAATTAACTGTTTATAATCGTGTGTGCAGACGTTCTCTGAGGTCAAGCGGCGGTACATGTAAGGCTGTGCTAATTGAACCTGGTGGATTTAAGACTGCAATTACGAATATGGACTTCAGTCGATTGGTGCTTGACCGATCGTGGAACAAATGCTCACCGGAGATGAAAGAAGAGTACGCCTCGCAGTACGCCAAATGTAAGCAATCTGTTTTTCTGTCTGTCTGTCACTCGTCTCAAATCCGTAACAAAATTGGCATTTGTTGGGTGTTAAAATACCTTCCTACATTAAAATAACACAAAATTTTGTCACACATCGATCACCACAAAGTATTTTTGCTGTTTCCATATTTTTAATTATGGCAGTCGAATTATTGAATGAGTGCTGTCTGAGTTGAATCAGTACTTTGTTTCCTTGTACGTTTATTAGCTGAGCGTTAGTTGTCGATATGAGCGGTCTGTCGTCTGATCTGCTTGCATTGCTGTCGCATCAGTCTATTGCATCACAGCACTAATTCTACGAGAATGCACATGTTAACTGCAGCTACCTGAACACTCTACACATCTCTCAGAGTTTAATTATATCACACACTTGCTCTATAAATTACAATTACAATTACAATTACAAAGTTACACTCTTCAGCAAACTGTTCTCACAGGAATCATGCAGCGTTGTAGGCTTGTCGGAACAGATGAGTTTTCAGCTTGGATCTGAACTTATTAGGCCTATAGATAAAATTGTAATTCACACATTACTCTCTGTTAGGCTATATCTTTTCTATTGCTTAATTTAGTGTTGTATTGTATCAGTGTTGTACTGATTGTATTTGTGTTATTTGTATTGTTCTAAATTGTTCACATCCTGCGTTCTGACATGCCATTACGAATATTGATTGATTGAATGTCTGTTACATAGTTATAACAGTGGCCAAAGTAATTTCGCAAAAGTTGACATCGTTAGTAGCGTAGAGAGTCATGTTCTGGCACGCACCCTGACTCATCCTACTCGAATATTAATGAGTTTTCTAGTCTGAGACAAAGACGAGGGGTGGAGCTTCGTGCCGACAAAGAAAATCAATAACGAAAAACAAAGCCGTTTCCAGGTCTTTGTCCAACAAAGAATGAATCATACATAGAAATCAATACCCTGACAATGAATCGTTCTAGAATATTAACGAACCGACTCTGACTCGAAACAAAGAGGGAAGTAGCTGAGACAATGTCAAACAAAGAATACGATGACTCATATGCAGAAAATCAATATCGCGAAACAAAGAACACAAAGGCTGCCGGTTATCGTATAAATGGTAGAGACGAAGCGACGGCGTCATTCCATGCAGTTTCAACAGCGTACAGTTACAGTGAACTCTAGTCGTAGCAAATAGTGAGGATGAAGACCTACAATATCAGTGATGATCGTGTTCTATCTGTGAAAAAGTCCAATGGCCAGTTGATGGTTACTATGCGAGTGAAAGATATTGAACACAAATTCGTGGAATTCACGCCGAGCAGGTAACTACTATTTTTCTCACACTATGACGCGCGTTACTTTTCGAGCAACATCGTCATTTGTTTGTTTCTTCGTTATACGATTTTGTTCTGTCGATCTATACTGATCATGTTGAACTTTTAGTCGATCGCATCGTATAGTACGTGCCTGTTTCATCGACTATTCTTCTCAGTCTAACAAGATCGTTGTTGTGTGTTTCTTTTCTGTAGATGGGCTCAGTTCTGTCAGTCCATTCATGAAATCGACAACAACGTTACGAAAATGACACAAGGCCAAAGCATTAAGTATCAATGCCACATCGGCGGCGGTTACTACGTGTCGGTGACGACCGGTTTCCTCTGTGTGGATTTCCGGAAGTTCTTTAAGCCGTACAACAGCACGGAAGTGAAACCGACGCGTAAAGGAGTCGCCCTGCGACTCAACGAATGGACCGAGCTTCGCCAGCTGATCGACAGCATACATGCTACGTATCCGACGCTGGGAACGGCAGTGCCGTGTTATCTGAACGATGATCATCAGAACCAGCTGGGTGCGCTTCAGTGTCGCGAATGTTACCCGTTCACCGCAGAAATCTACTGAACGTTCTCGAAGTGACAATATCCGTCGTCTGATTAGTATGCGTAATGACGATATCGACTATCATCTATGTGTATGTGTTCTGAACTTTCGTGAAGTGACAACATCGATATTATCGTCTGTTTAGCATGCAGACTGTTGTAAAATAACAATATTCGTCATCATCCGTGTGTGTGTGTGTGTGTGCGTAAAATAAAACATTTATTTGGACGAACGAGTTTTTATTGAGTTCTACATACAAATCCGTGTACGAGCACATCGTTCAGACCAGTATCATCGGTTAAACTATTTACAATTCTACGCATATCAATACCTCTACTACGAAGCATACAATAATAAATACAATAATGTCCACAAAATTTACTGACAACACTCTGTAAGCGTCTATCGTTAAAAGTCCAATAAGAACAATGTCTGTTTAAATATCGTTCGAAGACTTCATGAGGACGACGTCCGAAAGAGTCGAAAAATTCTCCGCGACCGTCTCTAATGGAAATAGCCACCCAATGACGGCCTGGTTCGTCTGAAGGATCCGTGTTGCAGACGAGCAGACGAGGATTCGCAGGTAGTGTGTCGATGCTGAACACTCCATTAAAGTCTTTCACACGTTGACTCAAGAAACGATCGATCTCTTCCGTGTTCATACCGCAAAGTCAAAGATGACGTTTCTGTCTCGATCCACTTCGATCACGTTCTCAAATTCCGCATAGGCAACCACTGTTACAGTAGCCGCCAGCGCTGCGGCAAATTTCAATGCCAGTCGAACACTACCTTGTCTCACCAGACTAAAATGATCGTCTTCTCCCAAATCGGCAGTCAAATCGAACGCATACAGCGCATATCCGTCACCATAATCATCGCGGCTGATATCCAATCCTTCATCTTTACAAAGTTTTCCCGTTCCGGAAAACAGACTATCGTAAGCTCTTATATACTGTCTCAATCCATAGTTCGGCTGAATGGGTCGCACCATATGCTGTTGTTGACCATCCAAATAGAGCGCTATTTCACTCAAACCGAAATGCTGAAAATTGAACGGATTGCTTGTCAGATGACCGTTGAATGCTCTATTACTGACCAATCCGATAACGATGCGCGTCGGTAACTGTCCCGAAAACAATTTCTCGTGACTGATATCGAGATAATTCTGAGGAATCGTGAACGACTTGCAGACCACTCGTCGTATGGGATATTTTGCAGTTCCACGTTCAAGAGTCTTAGCATGAGCGAGGAAGACAGACGGCATAAGTTTCACTTTTCGAACGAATAGAGACGCGTGCACGATCATAACCTTACACGCAACAGCTCCCATCAAGCAGAACGCGTCTTTACTACGAATTAGCTTTATCTTCGTACCGACTTCATTCAACATGTAACGTTCTTGAAAGAATATGTCAGCATGTAGACGACCCATCATATCGAATTCACGACTTCCTCTTGCATGTACACGTCGTTTAATGAGACCCTTATTTCTCTCGTCGACATCGTCGAGTTCAAGCGAATCCATCCTACCAGCCTGATCTTTGTAGTACAGTGCGGACGTAAGTTGCGACTTCTTTGCATCCTCGCCATAACTCAACAACGTTTCCAATATAGCTCGATACGGATATGTGTTAGTCGAAGCGGTTATGAGTGTACCGTTCAGCGATATGTCTACTTGGGAAAACAGACTATGTAGAAACAGATTAACGGGACCAAACACCGCATCTGCCGGCAGATTCGTACCGTCCTGTCTAGTTATCCTGGCTCTTACATACAACATCGTGTTTGCAAAGTCGATATAGTCTTCTCCGGTACCGTTAATATCGAATTCTATGGGCGAACCGTCGTTCACCGTTGTCAGAGGATGATATTCAACCCAACTGCCATGTTCCATACTCGTCTGAGTCGGCGGAACGGAGAACAAGTCCAATTCCGACTTTGTGCATTCGCACGACATATCGTGAGCGAAAGCCATCAAGCAAAGATATCACGCGGTCTTCTTTTTCGTTTCAATACGATACGCTTTCTCTTAACACCCGAACCGGACTGACGACTCAGACTCTGCACCGTTCGTTTTATACCCGCAGGAACTCGTCTTTTAGCGGATTCCTTCAACGATTGACCTTCTAAGACATCGTCTGCTACCTCCATTCCGGTCTTCAGCGCGTTCGCCAACATACCTTTACCGTGTGTCTTAAAGAACGGAAGCACGAGTCGACGAAAGAAACCACCCAAAATACTTCCTAGACCATGTCCTCGCTGAAATCTGCGACCTGCGAATACCGGTATCTCTCCGCCGTTCTGTCGAGCGTAGTAATCTTGATACAAGTCTCGACTGGCGTCACAGCAATAAGCTTTGTGTTTCATGTCGACGTTTCGATGACGAATGACGAGTAACTATCTCATACAGTTGCTTATATTGCGAAATATGGATGAACTGCACGACGGAATTCCAAAACTGCAAAAGACTTTCCGGCTAGGAACGGTACGGGTAGTCCGCAATCAGTCATAATATTTATTTCCACAGTATCGAAATGTTTTTTCTGTAGCGGGACGTAGAGTACGGGATTCAACACCTGATGTGTGTTTCCGTGATCTCTTGTCGGTTTGTCGACTATGCGCAGAAGTGGTGCTTTGGTGTCTCCGACTGGAACGTGCTCTAGCAGATCGCAGTATACATACATTGAAAATATATTATCGCGCAAGTGCGGTTCACGTTCTGCAGTTAGCAAGAATCCTCGATATACGAAGTTGCTGTCAAATCCCGTTAGAAGAGCTAGGTCCGGACTGAATTCTATGCCGGGAGCTTCGTCGGGTTCACGAGCATCGGCGATCGCCGATGAAGGTCTACCAATCGTAGCTAATTGTACTTTAATTCGCTTCTTCCTTCTTTCGTAACTGAACGAAGCAAATATCGACCGCGCCAGCTGTGACTCTGCATTCTGTGTATCGTTTAGAACATTTATGATTGTTTGAATGTGTCTGTGATGATATGGATCTATTACGTAGTAGCTCCTCGATCCCGTATTGTCGTATATGTAAAAATAACATCGATCCTTGATGGTGTTTTCCACTTTGGAAGGAACTGATATTTCCGTCAGTCCTACTTCCCAATCACCCTGCAGTTCGATCAAACTGTTCAGTTTCGTCGTGTATTGGGCTACAGTGTTCTGAGGATAGTACTGCATCGAGCTGTTCGACGGAAGTGTCAGGTAAAATCGGCTCATTGCGGCGAAGCGATGGATTTGGTAGAAGATAACCGAGTGCACCGCTGATAAGACTAGTCCACAGACACGTGTCGCTATTGCTCAATGTGAGATTCGCCAGGCCGACCGTGATGACAACAAACACGACAAACACCTGACAGTAGTAGACTATTTCCTCTTTCGGTACATTGGTGCTGCAGGCTCGCCAATGTTCACGGTTTGGTTGCGAGTTCATCGACCCAAGAGTCGAACTTGCTAGGATAACCCTTCCACGAGACAAGATATTGTATCTTTCCGTTGCGTTTCCTCGTCTTTAATATTCGCTCGACATCGAAGTGCTCGTTATCCGACTTAAGAACTTTTTGAATTTCAGGCTCGTAAAATCTTCCTTTTATAGCTTCTCCGGCAAGATCTTCGAGTTCGTATGTTACCGGTGCCGTAGGTAGTCGCGTTTTTATTTCGAAAATCTCTTCAGACCACTCGCCCAAGTAACCTTTGCGAAACGGTTGACGACTCATGCTTATACGTACTCTATCACCGACGTCGTATTTCCATTTGTACGATTTCGGTTTGAGCGGATAGAGTCGACCTCGGACTATGTCCTCGTTGCTAGTGTTCACTTCCGTAGGTGTCATTCCGATAGATCTATGATAGGAGTTGTTGTATGAATACAAGAGATCGTCCAACACATCTATATAGCGTCTCGTATTCTTGTGCGTGAAATAACGATACATTTTTGTCTTGAAAGTTCTGTTGAAACGTTCCACCACTGCAGCCTTGAGGTCTTCGTTTTCGCTGGTATAGAACTTGATACCGTAACGTTTCAGCATAGATTGGAAAGTCGAATTCAAAAATTCTCCACCCTTATCGCTTTTCACTAAATTGCACCTCTGTTCTGCTAGAATCTTTTCGAACGCATCAGCAACGTCTCGTCCTGACTTCGTTCGAACCGGGACAACCCACGCTCGTTTGCTAAATACGTCTATGCAAGTGAGTAGATATCTCATCCCATCATTGAAAGGTGAAAGATTGGTAACGTCCACGAGATCGATCTGAAACAGATCTGCAATACCTTTGGAATAGGTCTTACGTCGCGGAAAGCGTATTCTTCGTGGTTTGTGTAGCGTATATGCATCTTGTTTGGCTAGAAATTCCGTCACAGCGCGTTTCGAACGACCGCTGTAACGTTGCAAACTGCGCACACTGGCGAAACTACCCGGTGAACGTAACGTGTTATAAAGCGCATCCATGTCAATACGGAAGCCAGGCCTGTCTTTGCGTACGTCGACGACGACGAGTCGGTCCAGTCACCGGTGGCACTGGTAGCGACTCGGTATTCAGATGAACTGTCGGTTCTTCGGGAACCTCTTTCCGCGTATTTAGATATCTGTGTAACGTTGCGATATATTCCCTTACTTTCCGATCGTCGGAGAGAGACGAGTCGCGAAGAGTGTCGGACAACTGAAGACTTCGATCGGTTTTTGCCGTACTATCAGCCGGTCTCTGTAGCCGCTTATACTCTTTATCGAATTCGTCGACCAGAACCAGCTTTTTAGCCGATTGCATTATTTCAATAGCAAACTGCCCAGTATCGTCAACACTGGAGGCAGTAAAGCCGTGAGAAATCCACCCTTCTGCAAAATTTTTCGCTTCTTTCGCAGCGACGTTTTCTTGAGAGACAGTGCTCGTAAGTCGTTTCTCTTTCGACGTAGATTCGTCTTCTGACGATCTGTCAACGGCACATTTCCTTTTATAACGTTCTTTGCACATTCGCTCACGCAATTCACGAATTCCTTGTCGCATTTTCGGACAAACTGTCGTTTCGCTTTATCGCCCATATTGCGTATCTTTTTCAACGTAGGGAAATATTTTCTGGTAAGTCGACTCATTTCGAAACATAAACGTAGTGTTTCTCTCCCGGAAATATGTTTGTTCGTAGGCGCAAATCTTCGTCCTGCTCCGGCGTCAGATCAAGCAGCAAATAACTATATGGCTCGCGCGTAGCGTCTTTATATGCTTCCACGGCAAACTTTGACGACTTTGGATACATTTGACGCGCGAGGTTTGCAAACTGACTCGCGTCTCGAGGGTTCTTGAAAAGAATCATGTAATGAGCATTGAGGCTGATAGTTCTCGCGAACTTGTTTTTCGGAAACAAGTTCTGCGCAAGAAACATGATGCTGACGTTTCTGTGATGGGAACCTCTTGTGAACAGATTTGCTACTGTCTCGTTTGTTTCCATCATCAGGTCGTCGACGATAAGGAGAGTCGTTTCACTTCCGTCAAACTGGTCAATGCTCGGAAGACCCTGGTGAAATATCACTTCGGGATAGCGATTGAACAGTTCCTGATATTCGCCGTAACAGTAAACGATCTTTGACGGAGACGGTGTTACCATTTTCGTCGCATTGTCGATCACTCTAAACACAAATCTCGTCTTGCCGCAAGAGGTTGGACCGGCCACAATTGCCGTAAACGGATGCTTTAACGCTAAAGTCATTTTCTTCCTATGTATCAGTCTATTTCATCATAACCGTCCTTTGCATTGTGAACAACTTGTTGTTGTTGTTGCTGTTCCTGCTGATGATGTTGTTCTTCGTACTGCACGCGATAATATTCCAGTTTTGCCTGACGACGTGCATACAACTCATTAAGTTTATCTTCTTCAACAGTCAACCGCTGTCTGAGAATCGACTCTAAGTAACTTATGCGACGTTCTAGTGAATCTAATGTCGATGTCATCATTATGATGACGATCGCTTAAAGTTCGCGTTTTTATAGTCATTCGTTTTCAACCGATCTCCCCCTCAGAGGGGAGCGCGCGCGCACCAGTTGACGCACGCGCGTACGCGCGTGCATGTCGACTTATGTAATATAGGACGAGTGTTGTTGAAATGATGCCGATTACTATTAGAACTATTGTAAAGACTGACTCATATTGATCTCGATAATGTCTACAAATGCTGATTTTCGGAACATATGTTTCGTTGAGTGTAGTATTCATCGTTACTGATTCGAAATATGAGCGTATGAGGTATTTATATTGTGTGTGTGTGTGTGTGTGTGTGTGTGAAGAAAAAGACATCTTCAGCATAGACACACCTTGAACGATATACGTACATAGAATAATCGATCGTCATATACACATGTTCGTTTTTACAGCGAGTAGCTAATGTACAGTTATCGACGAGCAAAAACGGATCGTTTATCAACAAAGACACGCTAGAAAAGACATCCTTTACACAACATTGCATCTTGAACGATACATATATACAAAATGTACAGTCATCATAATACATAAATGTTCACTTTCTGAGTGAATAGTGTCCATACGCTAATGTACAAATACCGTCGGGCAGAATGAAACGTTTATCATCGAAAGCATCGAGACACGTTTTCACAGTTTCTACAGTATTTACAGTATGACGTCTGGATCGAAACATTCGAAATTTGCAACTAGTTCGCGGTGTGGTTTGCCTCAGTACTCTCAGATAATGTTCGTGATGCACATGTTTTTTCACGATATGTTTCTTGATACCCTTCGCCTTCTTCTGCGACTTTTTGTCGCACAGTAGGCTATACATTTTCGCCTTCAATCCCACAAATTCTGAGGGTGCGAGCGATCCAGTTTCGGACTTGAATTTGGCGAGAACTCTGTGATTTCTATTAGAATAGAGCGGGTGATCGGTTTCGAAATTGCTGGTGTCATATTCGCTCAAATCCCGTGCCATGTCGTCATATATGTTGGCGGTCTGTATTTCACAGCACAGCGAATCGGTGTCGGTAAACAAAAGACGGCAACGGTCGGCATATTTCGATTTCAAATGATCGTAATAAAATCTGTACATTATCAATTTAGACAGTTCCAAAATTGTAAATCCGACGGCTATTGGTTTGTTCAACGTGATCTTTTGTCGCGCGCCTCTGACCAGCAGAAGGTCGTCGTTGATTATTTCGCATTGTCGAAACGTGGCTTTTGAAACCGCTTTCAACGCTTTTTGCGAATCGGCGATCAGACGAATATTTTGTCGATTTCGAACATTTTCCATCGTTTTGCCGAAGGTAGCGTTTGCTTGAAGTTTGGCTAAATCTGATTCAAAATCAGATTGAGCCATTTGACGCTGTGCTGTGCAGAGATCGATCCACGGACGCAACCAGGGCTCTTGCTTGAAGGTTATTACTCTGTGAATTTTTGTGAGGACGAGTCCGTGATTGATGTAAAACTGCAAATTTCTATAATGCGCGACGTATTTTGTTTTATCGAGCAAATTGGGAATTAGTTTTTCTGAAGGTTTCCATGGATATCGCGGATCGAACAGACCTTTCGCAAACTCACTGAGCATGTCGTCTGTTATCGTCAGGTGCTCGGGTGCAAGCGGGTAATCTGAATGGGCATCGTGTATATGTGGTGGATAGGTCAGATCACATTCGACAATATAGCCATGCTCAGAGTCGGCCGAAATGGACATCACATCGAAATCTTCCAATTCACGTTCGTCTAGGAATCGGAAGCCGCTAACCGGGAGGGGTTCGCTCTGTGCCTTTCCGTATAGGTTATTGGCATCTAAATATGTTATGTACGTAGTGGGTAAGTTCGGATCGAATCCTTCCACATATGGATTATTTGCGGATGCATATCGTTTGGAAATAGTTGCGATTCCACCCTTCAAATTCCCCTCCAGTAGCAGATGAATGTCTGGATCGGTGATGAGTTCTAATTCAACTTTCGTATGATATAGAGCAGCCGCCCATGCCAACGAAGGAAGGGTTATAAAATGCAAGCAGTCTAGCCTATGCTGACGGTATACGGAATGTCTGAAATGCTCGAAAACATCGGTCAGTAATAACACGTCTGAAAGTAGATAGAGGTCGTGATATTGTTGCATGTTTTTCATGCCAAAACGTGACCAGATCTCATGTGCTCGCTCATAGTTTTCTCGAGTCAGAGGTTCATCTTTTAGTTTATCGTGAAATGCTTCGATCGGTGGAAGACTTGTCTCATGAAACCTGTCTCGCGAGGTCATATAACTATAGGGAAACACACCCTTTTTATAGATCAGATCATCATCACTTAAGAACTTTGTCGTATGGATAAAGTTGTGTTTGCCATCTTTCATTAGACACGAAACTAGTTCGTCTAATGAAGCAGAGAGAAACTGGTAAGAGTCCAAAAACCTTATGCCTCCAATTTGAAAGTGCAAATATTTCTCAGCGTTTAACGGTATGACCTTCACGTCTTGGTGACTGATTGTACCGTTCCGATTTTGATGTTCGACAAATTTTTTCTGGAAGCTCTTAATCACGAAGTGGCTATCATAGCACTTAGAATTGTGGAACACTAGCGGTAGAAAATACTCATTAGCATAATCACCACCACCACCACCATCATTATCATCATCCTCAACATCATCAGACGCACCTCTTTTCTTTCTCAACTTTAATTGCAAATTGCAGTTATTACACGCAGCAAAAAGAAACTGACCCGAGACGTGACAGTGGTGTCTTACTTTACGATTATTCGTGGTAAAGGGTTCGTTACAATTTTGGCAAACAGTAGCATCGTCATAGTCTGTTTGTTGTTTAAATGTAAGAGCCTGCATCGGCACATTTTTCCCGAGTATCTTCGATATAGCTGCATGTTCGGCCATAATATGTTCATAGAATTTTGACATGACATCTGGCCCACTATAGACAGTGGGTGGCGTCTGATGTTCTTCCATCAAGGATACGCGATGACACGCAAACCCGCTAACGACATGCTCATCTACTATAGTATAAGTACTACTAGCATTCTGATCAGTGTCAACAGGTTGAAGTATGCATTCCAGATCTGCTACGAGGTATATGGGCAACTTGTGTTGTTTGTTTTTACATTTAAATTTCAATGTAGCGCTCCCATCTTCGTGACTGGGATAACGAACTTGCTGCGGGGGATGTTTAAGACAGTATGGGATATGCCTTTCCAGCACGTCTTTTCGCGTGAAAGGTTGTAAGCAACTGTTGCAGACAAATGATTTGGCTGTACGCGTTGTTCTCCCCGCCACTAATCGTGACATGTTTTTTATGTACAAATAGTGTTTCTTATCCCCATCTTCCAGCAAGAACAGGTTTATGTGGTGGGAACGAGCGCGTTCTGGACTTAGATACAGGACGTAGAAACTATCGTCTTCGCGGGTTAAGACATTGATGCTGATATCGGGGTTGAGTTGTTCGAATTTTGGAATGTCTCTGACTTCCAACGGGAACGATAAACCTTGTAAATTTAGCGTGTCTCGATACTTTCTGTATCTATGTATTCGATCCGGATTCTTCGGTTGTGGATACAGTGCCGCTAATACAGACCAGACAAAACATTGCTGGTCATTGTTTTTCGTGTTGATCACACACTTTTTCGCACTGAGCCACGGAGGTGTAGGGATATAAGAGCTGCCTGCTAGAGGATGAAATCGCGTGATGACAACTGTAAATTTCAAGATCTGCGCAAATATAAAACCCGACCCTCTAGAATTGAAGTTCGCTATTTGTCTTTGAAGTTCTGTCAAAATGCTGTTGAGATCGGCGACAGTTCCTTCGTCGACTAACTGTGGACGCGTACCGAAATAACCCGGCACTTGTTGAAAACCGTCTTCTGTCTCTCTGACGAATAGTGCGTCCATGCGAATATGAACATTGACAGATCTACAAACGTAGGAAAAAAATGTAAAGCAACTGATTTATGCAATACGATGGCGATGATGGTGACGATGGATGAAAATTATCTGGAAAAAAACAAACCGTATCTACCTGAATCGACGTCTGTGTTCTTCGACAATATCGCAGATTTGTTGATCATTCCGCTGGAAGAAGTCCGGCAGAGAGACGTCGTCTACGCTTGTCGGTATATCGGCCTCCGTTACAATGTCTCCAAC
>Ga0209787_1000132_pt1 | contig 12547 bp, 4 predicted proteins | sample WorMetLIZISLAND2_2_FD_187414 | JGI IMG/M metagenome (GOLD analysis project Ga0209787, IMG submission 187414) | Marine gutless worms symbiont microbial communities from Max Planck institute for Marine Microbiology, Germany - Olavius loisae LIZARD... ... | reverse complement strand
TTTTGTATGTCCACTCACTAATATTCAAGCAATAAGCTGGTGTTAATCGTATAGCACACTGGGATCAGTAGTGATGGGACATCTGAAAACTTCAGTCTCTCTTGTAATCGATAACGATACGAATACGGTTCGAATATATAAAAGATATATATTGATTAATCTGACGATTAATCAAATCGGGCTTATTACAGCCAGAGAGCCGATTGTTTTCTGGCCTACAGTCATTATTCCTCTGTCTAAGCGCCCGGTTCAAGACCGAGGGCTATTATGACTAGAGGTGACCGGCATTTATATTCCTATCTGACTAACAATAATGTAAAATCCCCCACCCCAAAATCTAAATTGGCGCTGGGTCTCGCCCTTGACAGGGGTCTCCGGCCCTTGGCCCCCATGCCATTGGTCCACCGGGGCGGTACCTTTGACCTTCTGCCGCGATTCAATCCCTCTAATTCAGAGAATGCGCGGACGAGTTCACTACGTAGTTTTTATAGGCCAGCCTAAAATTTAGCCTAGTATTTGTTTTCTTTCAAAAAAAACTACTCTATTCTGCTTATAGTCCATCCGGACCAAGAATTTGTGTCTTTTAATAAAAAAAAATCATTTTAAACTATGAGTCAGGTCCCTTCCCTTGAAGACATGGATCCTAAGGATTATTCGAATAAGATTATAGCATAGGTAATTGGTTGATGACCGTTGATTTTCTTGTCTCGGTACTAGTTGGTCACTGGTATAATTTTTGTTAATAGTAATCTCCGTTAAAATGCAAGACAACTACAGTAAACCTATAGGCAGCTATTGACAGTCTAGTGAGATTGGCAGTTGGCTAGCGGTTGGCGTGCATAGTCATTAATCAGTACTGCGGCGAGCAACAGAAGGCTATTATCGTCTCAGTCAGTACGGACCCGTATGGTCGGCGTTTGCTACCGCCGCCTGGAGAGATGTTTATGACTATTAGCACGGTAGCATCGACGGTCAGCCAGTTACAAAGGTCTATGGGGATTTATACAGGAGTAATTTTTTTTGACAATTAGTCCGTTGATAATTAGCAATAAATCACTACTACCACATGTAATCTAAGTCCTATGATTGTTTACATCAATATCCCGTTTAATTAAACCGGTGATGCTCCTAAAATGGAAAAATTATTTTAACAGGAAGACCAGCTATTGCTAGGATAGAAGGCTGTTCCGCGTGTCAGCAGCTAAGCGCTAATCAGTGAAATTGCAACAATGAAATTAGTGATTTTGCTAGTCTATGTTTTTCAGCTGATAAGCAAGTATTTGACAGAATCTTAAAGAAACCTAAATATGTTTTAGACTCTCTTTTCCTGCACCCTAGAGCTTCCCGATTGACTGATTATAATTTTAGCATTAAAATGTAATATAGCAATATGTATTGACTGAGGTTACGTACATGTGTGTTTGTCTCATAAGAAGGTGCGTTTGACATTTCTGTAATTAAGGAATAAATTGAGTGATTGTTGCTTCATAGCATTTTCACCTATTGTTTTTGAGATATTAACTGTAAACGAATTGCAGTCACTAGTTTAAACCTTTAGTGTCACGTAATGTCATTGGTCACGTGACCTTTGATTCCCCATAAACAATTTCATATTCATAATCCTTGAAACCAGGTCCCATCTCCAACAATTTCCGACATAATTAACGTTAAAATCTCGTAATGGTTGACATGACCTTCATATGACCTCTAAATTCGATTAATCATATACGACTTCCTATAGATTGTCCGCAATAATTTTCTTTAGAAAACATCCTTTCTAGTCAAGATATACTAAGTTAAATATTGATTTATATGGTCAGCATTCAGAAAAACCCTAAGTTACCCTACACGCACAATTTAATAATCACTGATAAGCTGCTAAGCTTGCTGTCAAGCGTATTGACGGTGTCAATCTAATCAACGTCTTCTAATCCTCCAGTTTGTGGTAGCGGGAATTTGGTGAACAGGTTATTGCAAAGCTCCCGAACCCTACTCCCTTCAGGCATGCGCAAGAAGTTTCGTCTGAACGTCAGGTCTTTGAGAAACAGCCAAACTTCAACAGGAGATTTGAATAGGTCTGAAGAAAAGAGTCTTTCATTAAACCCATTAAATTCCAGGTCAGCAAAATCCAACTCACCAAAAACTATGTGAAAGTATGAATCTGGGTCGTCTGTAGTCAGTTTGAGATAGCGTGGGTAGAAGTAATCAGGAAGAATGTGGAGAGACAGTAATTTGGGCATCTTAAATGTTTCCTGGAGTTCTTCACGGATTATTTCAAACTCCTTGAAATGCCATCTTTGTAGTTTACGATTATTCAGGTAGGTGATCAATAATTGACGTGTTTTTACCGCGGCTAGCTCTGTCAAGGAGTTGGGGCCTCGCTTTTGGAAGAAGTTAGGTTCGCTATACATGTTAAACCAAACCTTTTCTGCCTCATGCCAAAAGAATGAGTGGTGCCAAACTGGGCGAACGTTGTTTCTACGGGAGAAACATCGACAGTCCTCTGAATGTTGAAAACTTGGTAAAACAAAATCCCTCCAGTATTGTTCAGTATAGCCGTTACGAAGTGAATTTGGTTCTAGAATTATGTTTCTCAGATGGTATCTCCCAAAGAAATCCATAATTAGACAATTGTACTTACGATACGACAAGGCTGACGACTAACCAAACAATGCCACTGAAAGAAAGGTCCCAGATGCAAGGATTGGGTAACAGGTGTTATGTGCTGATTGCTTGTTGAGCCAACAATGAAAGGCAAGAAATCTGATTTAGCGCTTACCGCTCCTAAAAAATGCTTGGCGAGCAAGATAATAAATAATTTCTTGTCGAGTTACAGCGGGCCGCCAAGGCGTGCCGTTGCGGCTTTTTGGTGTAGACCAAAGGCAGAAGAGTTATTTAGATCAAAGGAGCTGGGCGAAGCACTCCTTAGTGTATCCGGTAGTGTGGCTTGCAGAGTCACTGGTCCGTCGGTGATCTGAGCCTGCAGCCGAAATCCTGTGGCAATCTATTCAGGTAGTGCTGCGCTGCGTGGTGTCGGCACAGCTCACTTACAGCTGAGCGCGGTTAGGCCTACTTAGGTGTATACTGAGCAAAGACGTCTGAACTGCTGCTGCAAGCGCGGTTGATGGCCGTAGGTGTAGTTATTTCAATCCATCCGCTCTGCTGTAGGCTGAAGTCTCTGCACAGCTGAAGCTAGTAGGCTGGTAGGTATGCCTGAGAGGCAAGGTGAGCTGATAGATGGTTCACAGCTGTATGACCAATCACCAATCCTAACAACAGTCTAATCGTTCACTCAGAATCTGTACAAGAAACAGAAGCAATTGCAACAATTTACACGTAATATATGTATAATCAATAATGCCCGTACCGCATATCATACGTTAACCGCCAAACGAACAAGACTTCCTAACTGCTGTATCTGTAATCCCAATAGAAATGAAGGATTTGGAGCGCAATAAAGCAAGCTAAGGCAATCTGATAAGGTAACGCAGGTAGCATTGGTTCAGTGGGTTGCTGCTGGGACTTTTAATCACTTATTATGCCGGTCTCGTTGTTGGACTCTGGAATATATTAATAGCTGTCTGAAGGTTCCCATCCGGTGACAAAACCAGCAAAACTGCCGTGTAATCTGAATTTAGGAGATTTCGTACACGACGAATCCACAGGCATGGAATTAGGCTCTGCAGAGGAGTGGGAATAGCCTGATCTAACACCGTGTTATAAATATTTATGCCAGCTGTAATAGTTACGGCGGAGCAGAAAAATCCCTCTTGTAATCTGATGTTAAACAGATTGCGGTCTATCTCCATCCTGTAATGGACAGAATCATACTGTAACTGCAACAGAGTCGTCTGGAAGTCCTCCTGCTCACTATTAGTTAACTGTAGGACAATCCTAGTTCGATAGCGTTTAACAGACAGTTTTTTATAAGTGCAGAAGATAACTGCCGTTATGACAACTAGGAGCAGAAGTAGTAGAATGGCGAGGTCAATCGGTACTAACTCAGAAATGTGTTCGTGCCACTGTTTATTCCCAGAGTCTATTACAGACAGATTTACAGCAGGGGTGGTAACTTTCTGTAGACGCCAGCTGTCAGGTAACTCCAATAGTTGAGCTGCAGCACCAGGAGTTCTAGTAATTATTAACAAGTATAGGGTTTTAACACGCTGATGCAAAAATATGGCCAAAATTAACGCTAAAACTCCCGCAGAAATTCCAAACCCAATGAAATAAGTCTGCCAATTAAGAAAATTAACCTCGTTATCAGTTACTTCATTTGCCCTTTGTAATTGGTTAAAAATATAGTGAGATAGACTTTTATAAATTTTGGCTTCAGACTTACTACGATTGACCGCTGTATGCAAATCTATGGACGTCTTTTCTTCCAATTGAAGCAATTCTTCATACTTTTCAGAAGCTATTGGGAGGTCAGGCAACTCAGAAGGTATGCTGTGGTTTAGCACTGCGTCTGCTTTAATTAAATCCAAAATGTCTGTCTCTAAAAAACTGGTAAGAAACGGCAGATTAACAATGTGCTGAACAGGGGGTTCCTCTAAAACATATCTGTTGTTACAATGTGACGATCCAGTAGTAATAAGCAAATCTGATGTCTCAGCAAAACAATCACAGCGAAGTTTATATACATACTGTATAGCGTCAGTTCTTACCCAAGTGTAGTTTCTAATGCGTCGGCTTAAAAATGGCCGTAACTTATGTCCTACAGAAGGGCAGGAAACCTTCATAGTCGAAATATTGGAACAAAGAAATAAATCGTCCGATAGTCGAAAAAACTCAGAGGGAATAGGGGTGTTTTTTATCTTAAATTGACAAAGATCTTTAATTATCGGCAAATCACCATCAATGAGTGATAAGGCACAAGACGTAGCGTTCTTATTCCACAAATGCAAATTAGACAGATGGAGATCTAAAATTAGGCCATTCCTCAAAAAAGGCATTTGATTAAACGTCAGGTAATAATCCGTGTCTCTAGAATATGCGATGTACTGGAATTCATCTGTCATCACTGTGTAATGAAATGCGTCGTCGGGAATAAGTAGTGGTATTCTTTCAACCTTAATAATCTCAAGCGGTTTTGATAACGCTCTGACCGATATCGGAACGTGTAACACAATGAATAGATGCTGACCCTTTCTAAAGGTGTGAAAATCATTGTGCTGATAATAATAATTTAAATCACTGATTAAGACCTGTAAATTCGGGTGATCGTCCCCTAGTTTTTGTTTTAAGAATCCCAGTGCAACTTGCAGACGATCATGGCTGACAAAATATGACGGAATTCTACCCGAATTTAAGATTTGAATGGCGTGGTATAATTCATTAACTTCACTCATTTGAAAAATACTGGGAACCAAAAATCCACTCAATAGAGTACTGATAAAATTAGTTCGGCGTTGTGTTTCTTCTATCTGAGGTATTAATTGCCGTTGAACGCTAAGAATAGACTCAGTCTGCATCCTTATCATGGCTTCTAGGTTATCGGTCCTCTTGGTTTCTGTAGCTAAGGCTGTGACAAAGGCATTTGCGCCAGACTTCCAACTGTCTGCTGCCCTGGCCATACCCCTTTCCAGTTTTTGAAGAACGGCGTTTAGTCTATCTACGTCCCCCTTTTGAGCTAATCCAGTTATGGCGCTCCAAGCAGCACTCCACAATCCTCTCTTGCCTCTATCCTCCTCTGGCAAATCATAAATCACGTTATACATACTGTCTATAGTCTGTGCCAGGTACAAATTGCTGTGAAAACGCATATTATTCGCCATATTCAACAAATCCAACATTTGTACACATTCGGTCTCTAGGTCTTGCATCGCTGAACAATTTACTGCACTTCTTGTAACATTGAATCTTGCCGGTAACTTAAAATGAATCACTGCTTTAGCCTCAGCAGTAGCCAGGTATACTGATTTCATCTTTCTCAACGTATAACCGTAATTATGATAGTTCAATATTTGGGACGTATCAAAAAGAGTACCAGTAGTGCTAATTGACAACCACAACAATATTAAAGCTACCAACCTCATATCTGTAATTCTGCGTCTGTTAACTCTGAAATTCCTGTCTTCACTTCACTGTACTTCGTCTCACTGTCTCCTAAATAACAATGATTGCAAATTAGAGACATCTGAAGCAATTAAACTTTGCTAAATGTGCGCATAGGCTTTTAGTCTGTTAAAATTTAATACGTCTCTAGTACGTATCACAGAAGCCTGTCTCAATGCAATCATTGTCACTACAACCTAATTACTTCTACGATGTTTAGCCTTTCGTAGTAAATAGTCTTCCAATAACGCATTAGTCACTTCTTCACACCAATGAGAAGATTTGTCCTGAAAAAGTACTAAGTACTGTATTTTACCGTTAACAGTCCTTTGACGCACGATCTTCTTAGCAGGTTCGAAGCCTTCCTCTAAGTCTTGAGGTAGAGGCTCTGCCTTTTTAACTTCCGATTTTTTAATACCTGGCAATTTATCTGAAAGATTCTCTCTTTCGTCAGCCGTATATTTCTTCAAACGGTCTGCTCCTATGAGAGATTTAAGCGCTCGACCTGATTCCCAATGGACCAACTTATAGGCCGCACCGATTTTAGAACCTTGGACTACTTCCGCTATTATATATGGTCCGATGTAACGCCTATGTGTTAAAACCTGGTCTCCTCCTGGTTTAATCTTGTTTTCCCACATTAATACTTTATCTCCAACCTTCCAGCAAGGCTCTTGAACCTTATTAAGCCTATCGTACTTGTTTTTCATTTCTTCCTTGTTTTCCTGCTGGTTTAACGTGACCGCAGAATGTATGTGCTGTAATTTATGTCTAAGCCAAGCTATGTAATTTTCCTGTCCGGGGGGTAATTTAGGTCTTTTCTCGTTTAAATCTACCGGTAACCCAGTTGGCATCTTATAGCCATAGATGATTTCATAAGGCGATAATTTTAATACACTATGATTACAAGCACGTAGACACATCTCACATAAGGGTAAGATTTCATCTAAATGTCTATCATTTTGCCCATATACCCTCACTAGCTCTACTAACCTCTTTACAATGCTTTCCGCAAGGCCGTTAGTTCGGGGCGAACGGGCGGAGCTTATGCGGTGTTTTATTCCTAATTCCTTCATAATAGCCGCAAAGAACTTACTAATAAAAACAGACCCTCGATCAGACTGGAGTCTCTCAAACACCCCGTGCTTAGTAATAACTTCCTTAATAACCGTTTTTGCTGCGGTTTCAGCTGACATATCCTTTACTGGACAGAGTATAGGATAACCAGAGAAGGCATCAACTATGCAGAGTACTGCAACAGATCCTTCGTCTGTGTGACGAGTTAGGTCTTTATAATCTAACTGAATGTGTTGAAAAGGTCTTTCTGGGATTTCCAGATAGTTTAACGGTTTTGTTTTAAATTTAAAGTTACGTTTTGCACGCAAACAAACATCACAAGTATCACAGTAATTCTTAATATCTAAATACATAGTTTTCCAATGAGCAGTTGGGTACATAGTTAGGAACACTCTTTCTGAAGCATAATGTCCGAGCAAATCGTGGTAATGTTGCAATAGTTGGAACCTAAATTTTTTGGGTATACACAGACGCTGTTTTACCGGGTATGCTCGCTGTTGTTTTTTTCCCCGAGGAAGGCTAATCTTATAAAGTTTATCTTCCTCTATGACGTAATCTTCCATTATAAATAACAAATGACGATATTCTTTATCATTGCCGTCAAATGTATTAGTTGATAAAAGGATATAGAGATTTTTCCACTCCTCATCTTCCAAGTAGTCTTCCCTCGTTATGGGAGGTAAGGGATTGTTCATTAATAATTCGCTTTCTTGATCTTTTAATTGGTCATTTTCCGTTAATGGTTCCGCCGCCTCCTCAGAGGAATCCATGGGTTCCAAGGATGAGTCGTGGATTCCTGACTGTATTACCTCCCATGTCGCTTGTGATTTGTCATCAGAGGGTTGTATATCTGTCTTGCTCTGATCCATTTCACCTGTTTGGTCATTTACCGTCTGGTCAGTAGCCTCGTTTTGAATTCTGTCTGAATGGCTGCGTGTCGTTACCGCTTGTACGTCTAATATATCCTGTGGGTTTGTTATTAGTGTGTAAGTCCTATAACCTTCCTCCTCTTCCTCCGGAGTTTCTAATGGGTCCTCTTCCACGCACAGATCTTTGGGGTAATTTGATATGGCCAAAATAAAATCATCTCTTTCATCCTCAACTGTTGGCAAGAACTCTTTACGGTCCTCCTCTTTCATATCTGCAAATGACCTACTTAAAGCGTCTGCCGAGCAATTCCTACATCCAGGTACATATCGGATGGTTAGTCTAAATTGCATTAAGAAACTGATTAAACGTCTCTCTCTCTGCCCTTGGGGGGTCCACTGGTCTAACGCCAGCACCTTAGCGTTATCCGTTAAGCAAAATATTTTCCTATGTATTGCGATGCTTTCATATTCCTTCACAGCCATCGCCAAAGCTGCTAATTCCAGGGAAGAAGAATGCCAACGCTGTTGAACCTTTGTCAGGGCCCTACCTCCAAATGCCACCGCATGGAGCAACCCGTCGGGCCCCCGCTGTAGTATCTGATATCCCAACCCATTTTTACCCGCAGCATCACTCATGATCACAAAGTCTTCATTAGGATTAACAGGTGCTAGTACTGGGTCCTGCATTAGACATGTTTTTAAATATTCTAACTCTCGTTCACATTCTGCATTCCACTCAAAATTTTTATCCTCTAGTAATAGCTGTCTCATATTAAAGGTATTAACGGTATACCCCTGTATAAATCGTCTCCAGTAATTAAACAAACCAAGTAATCGCTGTAATCCTTTTCGATTTTTAGGAGGCCCTAGCTTTTCGATGATCTTAATTCTTTTAGGATCTACTCTAATGCCATCCGCCGAGATTACAAATCCTAAGAAGTTCATTTGGTGATACCCCCACTGGCATTTTGCCCCATTAGCCGTTAAGCAATTTGTATCCAATGTTTTCAACATTCTTTCAATAGCCTGTAAGTGATCTTCCCAGGTACTAGTTACAATTGCTATATCGTCCATATAAATGTATAAATTTCTCGATGACGCTGAGGCAAAAACGTTTAAAAGAACTGTTTGTAAGGCCGCAGGGCTAGTACTAAGACCAAAAGGAGTTACTGTGTATTGATATTTCTTCCCCGCTGGCGAGGTAAATGTGGTGTACGGTCTACTACTAGGGGTTAACGGAATATGCCAAAAGGCGCTTTTAAGGTCTGCAGACGATATCCACCTACAATCTTGTGACGTAATGTCATCGATTAATTCTCCTATCTTAGGCATCTGTACAGTAACTGGTTTAATAATAGCATTTAGTTGGCGAAGATCACAAACTAACCGTTTATCTCCAGTTTTTTTCGCTACGAGAAAACATGGGGAATTATAACAGTGCGATGTACTTTCTTCTATGACTCCCATTTTAAACATCTCGTCAATCTGCTTATTCATTATTTCAGCATCTTCCGGAGTGCATTTATAGTTCCTTCTTTGAACACGTTTATTGGACAAAAGTTCAATGTCGTGTTCATAAAATGGGTACCTTTTTAGATCTAAAATTCCCTTAGCAAAAACATTACGATAATCATACAATACTTGTAGTAACTCCTGTTTTTGTTCAGGGGTTAATGTTGGGTTGATATTAAGGGAATATTCCTCTGCAAATTCCTCCAATTTGCCGCATTCCTGGGGTTCTAAAACGGTCCTTGGAATCGTGGGTTTATCATCCTTATCTATTTTTTCTGGAGTGCAACTAGCGACCACATCCATGGTTGTTATTTTGGCTAGTTGCATGCCCCTTCTCAAGGTTATACTGTAAGGTTTAAAGTTGCCAATGCGACATACCGTTTTTCCCCCTTGGCATTCATTAATCGAGTGGGCCGTCGCTACTGGTCGGAATTGAAAACTAATAATTGGTTCCAAAAGAATCGTTTTGCCGTCAAAATACGTAGGACTTTTTACCGGTATAACCATTTCCGTGTTGGCTGGGATACACATGGTCTCTACGCAGGTTACCACACCTTCTCGGATTTGGGGGCAAAACAGTGGCACAGCTATCAGATTGTCAGCTAGACTAATTACTCCTTGTTTGTAATCAATAACTGCTTGGTTTCTTTCCAGGAAATCCAATCCTAGTATTAGGTCATGACTTAATACTTGTGCAACCTTAACTGTCACTGGGATATGAAGTCCGGCTATTTGTATAGATAACTCTGATCGTCCCACAATATCGAGTGATTTTCCACTGGCAGAAATTAACTGACTACTAGGGGGATATGTTTCCGGTATTACAGTTAATCTATTTGCTTTAATGAAATGAAGACTTGCCAATGACACACAACTTCCGGTATCTATAAGAGCTCTTTTAGTCTTTCCCTTTAATCTTACTGATAAAAAATTTCTATCTTGCAACCTACGTTGGATCGGGGATATATTTCTTCTACTCGGTTGACGTCTATAATTTAATCTGCCTGGACGTTCCTGTGATAGTCAGAACTCCCGATTGATTTGCTGAGATAGTCTACAAACCCTTGAGAAATGTCCCCATCGACCACAAATCCAACAGTTTTGATTCACTGCAGGGCACAAATTGATATTAGTATGTTCTTTGTATCCACATTTCATACACTTTCGACCCTCACCTACCTGTTCCATTCTTTGTCGACCTGAAATTGATTGAGGAATCGGGTAGCGAGGTTGATATACTCCATCCCTTACCTGACCACTATCTGGCATGCGAAAGGTAGTACGTGGTTGAGTTGGTCCTTGCCATGGTCTCTGTAGACGTGGAATAAACCCTGGTCTAGGAGTATACCCCTGATTCCAATTACCAGATCTTTGGGGGCTTCTGTTCTGACTCCTAGTGTTATCATCAAAGGTAACCCTTCTCTGAGGAATGGGAGACCTCCTTTCCTGAACTGATGATGTGGTCATCTTACTCCATGTGCTCATTAGTTTGTCTACCTTTGCGTGAAGGCTGTCATCTCTTGGGGCTGGGATAGTTAACTCGGCCATCCTTGCCGCGGCTAGGAGCTCATCAATATTGCGCGGAGCTTTTTGAGTAACGAAATTAGCAATATGTGTCTTTAAGCCATTGAGGATTGCATAGTTCAACATTTCCTCATTAATACCGACCACTTTACCTAATTTTTGCATTTGGATAACGTAGTCATCGACATTTTCATCCTCTCCTTGAGGTCTCGAAAACAATTCCCGGGCCCATTTAAATCTCATGATTTCCGGGACTTTATACCTAGCTTCAAAGGCAGTTTTGTAATTATTGAAGGTCACGTTATTGACATCCTCGAAGCGAACATTCTCTAACCAGTCTGCTGCTGATCCAGTCATCAATACTCGAAAAAGATTTTGTTTCTGCACATCCGTCAGCGCTTTGTATGTACAGTAGTTCTCAAAGTGTCTTAGCCAATTTCCGGCATCTTCAGACGATTTTCCTGAGAATGGTTGTGGGGTTACCGCGGATTCCGCCATTTCATCAATTGGGGGTGGTTGGTGGGGTTGTGGAGGACCTACTACTATCTGTTGGTTAGGTTGTACAACGGGTCCTTGCGGTATCACTTGAGGTTGCTGATTTATTAATGGGGCTCTCTGTGGTAATTCTCCTATACGCGGTCCCAACTGGTAAATTTCCGGATTTGGTTTAAATTGCCAAAGTCTTGGTGATATCACTTCTTCCGGTCTCTTATAAGGTTTGGTGTAATCTGGCTCTGGTTCAAGCTCAGTAGAACTAAAAGATTCGTCTAAATTAGGTAAGGGTGTTGAAGCTGCTTCCGCTAACTTTTCCGAATATTCTTCCAATCCTTTCAACTTCTCGCCGGGGTAAAGAGGTGGTCTATCGTTTGGTGGGGTTACTGTAAATAACGTTAAGGGTGGCGGTAATGGATAATTATTAAACACTGGTTCTTCAAACACTGTGTCGTGCAACCTTTCTTTTGCGTTATCTTCTGGCGGCGTTAAGGACGGTCGACGTAATTCTAAAATTGATTTGGCTAGTTTCTGTAAGCTTTTTATTGGAGATTTATTGCTATTAGTAACCTTCTTTCGTGACTGAAGATTTTCCAATGATTGAGATCTTTCGCAGATCTTTACTGTTTCTTCGTTAGGTCCTAGGAGGTAATGTACCTCGGGTTTAGACGATCTTAATTCCCTAGTTCTAAATATCACTTCCTCCTTTTCACTAGGTTCTGTTACTGTCTTAGATGATTTATTTGCTGTATTTACTTGCACATTATTACTCATTAGTTCATGATAATATTACTCGTTAATTCATAAATATTTTGTACCTCAATTTCGGGATATCGTCAAGTTGAGTCGTCGTGTAGTGCTGTCGAGGCGCCGTCTGTTCTCCACCAGATCTTGCGGTGCGGTGTGTGTTGTGTTGAGGTGTGTGATGTCCACAGGAACAATGAAGTAGCTGATCGATTGTATCTTTATTGATCACACAAGGGACCGGATCTGACCCCGGTCAGCACTATACGGCG
>Ga0209787_1000131_pt1 | contig 12609 bp, 7 predicted proteins | sample WorMetLIZISLAND2_2_FD_187414 | JGI IMG/M metagenome (GOLD analysis project Ga0209787, IMG submission 187414) | Marine gutless worms symbiont microbial communities from Max Planck institute for Marine Microbiology, Germany - Olavius loisae LIZARD... ... | reverse complement strand
ATATCATGACCCTCTGGGGAGTGCGTGATTTGTCATGGACTTGTGTGGAACTCCACGAGGAACAAAACGAAATGTAAGCGATTAGGCTACTATGAGTTATTTGAGCAATACTTGCTGTTCCCGTTAAAGGATAACGTAAAATCCTGATGCCAGCAGTAAAAAGTTTTTTTACATTCAACCGCTAAGTCAGAGCTGGTGCTGCATAGTGGCGAACGCATGCGCATATCATGACCTTCTGGGGAGTGCGTGACTTGTCATGGACTTGTGGAAAACTCCACGAAGAATAACAAGAAATGTAAGCGATTAGGCCACTTCAAGTTATTTGAGCTCTGTTCCCGTTAAGGGATAACGTAAAATCCTGATGCCAGCAGTAAAAAGTTTTTCACCTTCAACCGCTACGTCAGAGCTGGTGTTGCATTGTGGCGAACGCATGCGCATACCATGACCTTCTGGGGAGTGCGTGACTTGTCATGGACTTGTGGGGAACCCCACGAAGAATAACACGAAATGTAAGCGATTAGGCCACTTCAAGTTATTTGAGCTCTGTTCCCGTTAAGGGATAACGTAAAATCCTGATGCCAGCAGTAAAAATGTTATTCACCTTCAACCGCTACGTCAGAGCTGGTGTTGCATAGTGGCGAACGCATGCGCATGTCGTGACCTTCTGGGGATTGCTTGACTTGTCATGGACTTGTGGGAAACTCAACGAAGAATAACACGAGATGTAAGCGATTAGGCCACTTTAAGTTATTTGAGCTCTGTTCCCGTTAAGGGATAACGTAAAATCCTGATGCCAGCACCCAGCAGTAAAAAGTTTTTTACCTTCAACCGCTACGTTATAGTGGCGAGCGCATGCGTATATCATGGCCTTGTGAGGAGTGCGGGACTTGTCACGGACTTGTGGGGAACTCCACGAGGAATAACAAAAAATGTAAGCGATTAGTCTACTATATGTTATTTGAGCAATACTTGCTGTTCCCGTTAAACGATAACGTAAAATCCTGATGCCAACAGTAAAACGTTTTTATCACGAACTTCTTGGCGTCAGCAGTTTTCTTCCGTTTAACTTTTATAACAGAACCTGCAGTGCGTATAATAGGCCTAGGCCTATATATAAGTATGTTTTAACATAGTCTGGAGTGTAGTGGCGAACGCAGCTGGTGGTGCATAGTAGCGAACTCATGCGTATATCATGGCTTTGTGGGGAGTGCATGACTTGTAATGGACTTGTGGGGAACTCCACAATGAATAACACGTAATGTAAGCTATTAGGCTACTTTGGGGTATTTGAGCAATACTTGCTGTTCCCGTTAAGGGATAACGTAAAATCCTGATGCCAACAGTAAAAAGGTTTTTACCTTAACTATCTGGTCATTTAAGTAAAATGGTACATGTATTTACTTTTGAGGGTATAAATGTAAAACCTTAACAGTTTAAAACTCATTGTAATGACGATGCGATGACGACAGATGGGGCAATGCGTGGGGCGTCCATAAGCTGCTGATGCATTGCTCTATCAGGGTTAACCAAACGATTTTTTGCTGTTTTTAGCGCGCGACAGCATATAGCATATATGCTTGGCGCGCATCTAAACTCTAAACCAAAACAACACAGTTTGAAACGTGGAAAATCTACCTTCAGCAACTCGATGAACACTTTTAATACAGACAAAGTTATGTTCTGTTGCTGCGTTGGGCCTTAGAGTCTAAATTATCTTTGCTTGAATTGAAAGGGCCTCTATAGCCGTAATAACTATACTATAAATCTAATTATTACTGTTATTATTAGTTATTTTTTTATAAAATGCATATTGACACAATTTTTAGCGCGCGACAGCATGTAGCGTATATGCTTAGCGCGTTATATGCTATCGCCCGTTCGTCTGTCTGTCCGTCTGTTCGTCCGTTACACGGGCGAATCATACAAAAACGGTAGATGATAAGATCATGAAATTTTCACCATACGGTAGCCCCATCCATCTTCCTAGTTTTTGCGGGGTAAGTTTCATCCAAAAATTCCAAGGGTGACGTGGAAAAAATCAACCATTTGTAGCTTTATGCGTCAATATCTCGAAAACGGTAGCAGATAAGACCAAAGTTACAACTATAACTAATAGGAAGTCATGGGCTTTCCATTGACACCAAGATCGATGACCTTGGATGACCTTGAACTGTTGTAAGGTCAAATTCTCTTGGAATTTCGCGACATTTCTCGTGTTTCGGAGGCAATAACAACTAAACGAATGAAGGTAGACCCGTATTGTCAGCGACGGAATTGTAGCCCACTAAATATACTTATCTGCGATGTATAGATTGCGTTGATATCGCAAGGCGTTCCTGAGCAAGGGGGCGCCAAACAACGTTGAGATGGCAAAAACAAGTTTTCACCCACAAACACGGCTGTCGCGCTCTAACCCGGCGTTAGCTAGGCTTTCTTGTCAAACTTGCAACAGATAAAGATAAACACATGAGAGATAGTTGCTACTATCAGAAAACACAGTACGGTGTATAACGTCTACCGCGGTATTTTTTCACGGTTAATATCGTGGACGAAATTTTAAGAACCTGATTCGTCAAAATAATAGGCTAATCAGTGGTCTTTTTCACCTATTTACTGAATAATTTGCAAACTTAATAATAGGCTAACCGAGCGTGTATCATCAGCCGTTTTCGAGATATTGGACTCTAAGCATACTGGGGTCACGACGTTGACCTATCTTGTACACGTGACTTCATCAGTCATCTCGTCACGTGACCATTTGATTCCCAAGAAGTCATTTCCTGTAGGTGCTCCATTGCAACCAAGTCTGTATGTATCCAGCCGTTGTCGAGATAAAGGGTCCCAAATATGTTGGGGTCATGACCTTGACCTGTCACGGTCATGTGACGTCATCGGTCACGTGACCACCATTCGATTCGCTATATCCCATTTCCTATTGGTGGTCCTTTGGAACCGAGCATCTATTTGTATCGGTTTTCGAGATATTGGGCCCTAAACATATTGCAATAGCCCTGCAGTCTCCTATATGGAATGGCCTTAGCCTGCAAGTAATTTGTGTCATTGATGTAAAAAACGTTTTTCACGTTTTTTAACGTTTTTTATTTGTCAACGTTTTTTATTTTTAAAAACGTTCATTGAAAATTCCATCAATCAGTTCGAGAAGCACTTTTGAAAACACAGAAACGAATTAATAAGCCTAGATTTTATTATGAAAGTGGCTGTGTGCAGAGCAGCACTGTACTTATTACCGTGCCTGCCTATAGTGACACGGCTGCTGTGACTTCATGCACTAGGTGAAGTCAGTACGTAAAGTCGTGAATTGCAACAAACTGAATAAAGTTTCTAGTCTCTAGTTCCAGCTATAATACACCTACAGCATTAGGCATTAGGTAAGAGGTTGAACAAATTAGGGATAACGTTTTTTTTATTCAACGCTTTTAAACGTTTTTTATTTTGTTCATGTTACATTTTTAACGGTTTTTATTTTTTCTAGAACGTTTTTACATCTATAATTCGTGTAATGCCTGTTTGATTATAATATTTTAGCGTAATTAGTATAACTTGGACCTGTAATTAATATTATGATGATAATTCAGCAATTGCTAAAATATAAGTTTACAAAAGCGTAGTTTATCACACCAGTTAACGGCGTAATTACACAACAAACGAGCAAAAATAAAAATGGTGAATAATTGGTGATAATAATTTCGCAGCAGTCGACATTTCGGCGATATGCTGCAAAGGTACTTAATTATAACCCATTTCATTTTTGCTGTTTTTGATGTGTCAATACGCCGTTTATTGGTGTGATAAAGTTAAACTACGTTTTGGCATTTATTACTTAATGACAACAAACACAAACATTAAAATGGTTAATTAATTAATAAATTAATCAATCATCGAGGCTTCCTCGGGGTCCCCCTACCAGTGCGATTCCGTCACTAGACGCAGCAGCCACCCCGTCGTTACGCCACTGTCTGATGCCTGGCTTTCAAATCTTGGCTACACTGTAACGTGTAGTGAATGTTGTTGTGACCTTTAAACCGAAAGAATAGCTTCAACATCGCGCGGTTTCCTTGCGGCAGCACGGCTTTCAACACTGTAGCATAAGCGCGACCGTACTTAGTACGGTTGGCGATAAAGCCAAAATAAAGCAAATGTGTCCATTTCATTATTTGTTGTTAAGTATGCTATTGCAGAGTTTTAATCCAGTGTAGGTCCACCTTCCAATTTCATCCTGATGGATCAGTGATAATGCTCTCAGACACATCCAAGCTGGTATGCACAATTATGAATCTACCATGGTCCATGGCCAAAGGTCCAGGCCACCGCATAACCTACAAGTGATGCTTCGTCGGTCGTGATGATTGACGAAATGTATATTGTGATCATGCACCAAAAACTCTCGATATGTCAAATTTCTTGCACATTGCAAAGAGGTTTGTTGACATTGTTGACTGACATGCACCTTAGCGCAGCCTATGATAGCATATGATACCTAGGAAACGCATCACTCTATCCTCCTCAGTCACCACAATATTAGTTTTGGTTACACTCACGCTGTCTACTCCTGGCTTCAGTCTTACCTCATTGGTTGCTATCAATCTGTTCATGTTGACCGGCATTCATCTAAACCTACTCTGTCCACCTTTGGTGTTCCCCGGGGATCAGTCCTGGGGCCTCTGCTTTTTTATATACCTACTTTACGATATCGTCCGATTTGACAGCCTATAGGAAGTCGTATATCAGAAATCGATTGGTACCAAAATGAATGACGTTGACCTTTGCTTATAGGTCGTATCAAGGTCACGTCAGTCATTGCGGTACGTTCGACGTTGAATATCTCAAAAACCATTAGAGATATGGTTTTGGTTCCAAAGGACGACCAATAGGAAATGTCATATAAGTCATCAAATGGTCACGTGGCCGTTGACGTCACGTGACCCTGAAACGTCAAATTCGTGACCCCAATACCCTTAGAGCGTAATATCTCGAAAACGGCTGGATATAAAGACTCCGTTCCAAAATGCCACTAATAAGAAATGACATATAGAGTATCAAATGGTCACGTGACCGATGACGTCACGTGACCCCCAAAGGTGCTGTGAGGCAGTACGGTCAGCTATCCTAGCGACAGCTTGGCCTCTTGTTTATTTTTAAACGTTCATTGAAAATTCCATCACGACTTCGGGAAGCAGATGTGAAACGACAGAAATAAATTAATAGGCCTAGATTTCATTATGAAAGTGGCTTGGTACAGAGCAGCTTTGTAGTTTGTAGCCATTACGTTAGGCAGTGACGTCATGCAGTGGGCAGAGTCAGTACGTGAAGTCGTGAATTGCGACATATTCAATAAAGTCCTCTTTTTCTCTCTAGTTCCAGCTATACTGCACCTATATATCTATCTTGTTGTATGATTTCCATAAAATTGAGAGTTGTCGCTGAATTCTTTTCGTATAAAAGGCGCCGAAGTTTTTTTGATAGGGTTCTTAAGTTCAATCAACTTCGGCTGCAAATCTCACGTGGTCGGCGTTTGTGCCACTTTGTGGATGTGTTCTCTTATATTAACTGCAGAAGTTCTTTGTATTATTTTGAGTGGAAGATTTAACGTTATTGCACCGCTGAGCATCGAGGTGGTTACACAATGCAGATATCAGCTATCCAGATCAAATGCGAATCACACAGCTTGAACTATGGTCTGGAATCTGGATGGTCGTGCAGGCGACAAGTTCACCTGAACTGCACGGCTAGCAACAGCTACGAGTAATATGCTGGTTCAAACAGAATGCAGTATACAAGCCATCGCTGATAATCCCGCGTCCGCTGTTGAACTAGCTCAAATCAAATCACGTTTAATAAACATGTAGCAAACGTACACGCATACAGTGAGAGAGGCAAATGATTAGATGCAATAATGTAACCACGATAGAACACAAAAACACAGACAAGCATAAAAATGATTAAAAATGATAATACAACTAAAGTCAGTAATACTGGAACAGAGAATGGGGAATGAAAGATCGTTTAGTAGTTGGGGATCTGATAATTGTGCCCTTTGGGTCTGAGGTCATGGCTAAGTGGCTTGGTTGGAGGCAAAATAGAGTGGAGGCAGTGTTGTGGATTTTGTAAGCTTCTAAAAAGTTTGTAATTAGTTGATTCAATCACTTCTTCAACAGTGTTTATTTTAAGACAGTAACCATACTTATAACAGCGTTTTAACAGCCATTAATCTGAGATACGAGATGCATTGAAAGAAATCCACTCCATGCCGGGATAGCATATCTAATTTTGTTTAATATTAGAGCATGAAATACAGTATTCAAATGAGTCACCGGTAGGCCCTAAGCTCTTAGGAGCTTCAGCAAATACATCCTCTGACTACATACTTTTAGTACAGCAGAAACATGATCATCAAAGTGTAATCTTTCAGTGAGAACAAGACCTAGCAATATGGGGTAAAGGACTTGGGTGGAGAGAAAGTCTTGGGTTTGGGCGCCTAAAGACAATCTCCTTGGTTTTAGTAATATTAAGGATCATTTTGTTGTCTTTAGCCCATTGCTTGACATTTTCGAATTTGTCCTCCAAACCAACATCTGAATCACTGGGCAGTACAGTTGTGTCATCAGCATATTTAAACAGTATGTTAATAGGCGAAACAGCCTTAAGGTCTTTAGCCATAACAACATGTAGCATAAGACCAAGACCTGATCCCTGAACAATACTGACATTAATGGGCTGTGATGAGGAGATAACATTGTCACATTTCACGACCTGGGTCCGATGTAGGCCCTATAAGAAACGAAATAATCCAGTTCAATGCACGATCCGGCAAGCCAAGCTGGGAAAGCTTTGCCAGTAAATCAGTATGGTCTACCACATCAAAAGCTTTCGAAAAATCTACCAGTAAACAACGGACAAAAACATTACGCTCCAACATTTCTGTAATATGATGAAGTATAGACACTACGCGTCCTCGAATATTTATTAATATATTTCTAATAATGTAATCAGAATTCTCGATGGAATATGAAAGACACTAAATCTGATCGTTTTAAAATAGTTTATTATGCAACATATATAGCATTTTTCTAGATTTTGGCCATTGACAGGTTTAAAATATCTGTAATTAGCTTTGAGGAACAGTCAAGGTCATAGTGGCACTGTGCGAAAGTACACTTGCCATTTCTTATTACGCAGCCCTCCCTATGAGCAGTAAGCGTTGCACCCTGTCGGACTATCCGTCTGTCCGTCAGTGTGTCCGTCTTCCCCGTGCCTCCGATTTTCTGGAAACAGGAAAGTCGTAGAAACTAATAACTTAGCAGAAGCATACGCTGGACAAGAACAAATAGTGCAGCAAATTTGCTGTTTAAAAGTCAAATATGAAGGTCACTGGGAACGAACAAATATCGTTTTTTGCACAAACGTTCGAAAAAAGTGAATCAATTTACGTGAAACCCAAACCAAAATGATTAAAGTCTCATTCTACATGTATCTCCGAATACATTTCATCAGCTAAATGCTTCCTTTTGTGATATTTGTCTGTCTGTCCAGGTTTGCCTGTCACATACTTCCCGTTCCTCTCGCTCACTCTATACAGTTACTGGAACGTGATAGAAAGTGCGACCGTCCGTAGGGGGGCCGCTTTAAGTGTTGCACCTGTCCGTCTCTCCGTCTGTCTGTCCGTCCTGTCTCCGTCAATCCCGTACCTCCGAATATGTCGAAACAGGAAATCTATAGAAACTACAGACATGAAACTAGACAAGAGTAACTAAGTGAGCCATTTTGAGGTCTAAAAGTCAAATACCAAGGTCACTGGAAACGAGAATATAAAAATCACTTTTCGCGCATATCTTCGTCGAAAGTGGGTCGATTTACGCCAAATGAAAACTGTAATGATGAACGGCCAATTCTATACATATCGCCGAATAAATTTCATCATCATAAGTGCTCCGTTTTTGTTATATTTGTCTGTCTATCAAATACCTTTCATTAACTTAATATTGTAAGTTTTAACGTCGTGGAAAGTTTATATTTTTCGCGGAAGAATTACTCCTTACGCTATTGAATGGTGGTCTAATTTAAGATAAAAAGGTGAAAGGTCAAGTCCACTGGAAACGAAAATGTAAAAATCGTTTTTGCGCATATTTCCGTTAAAAGTGGATCGATTTACGTCAAACTAACCAAAATAATCAACGGCCCATTTTCAGTAGAATACTTCGTCGTGGCTTTTCTATAACATTGCACCTATCGACATAAATTCTGCGGTTTTAGCAATGAAAAGTGAAATAATTGACCTGACCTTAAATGACCTCTAAAAGTAGGTCACGGTCATTGAATTTGATACTCAATAATAACTTTGGCTTTAGGACGCACCTTTACGTCACAATACATCGCGTCCACTGCAAGACAGACAGACAGACAGACATCTGCTGTTGCGTATACCACTCGGTTGGGTAAAAACTGCTGTCACTGTTAGTCACATTTATCAGATTATTGCTAACGGCCTTGCTTACTTGTTTACGTCTGCAGAAATGAACACTCTCGGTCCCTCACGAATGACTTCCTTAGCCGTCAGCAGGTTTTTGACAGGAATGGGCCTCCTGCAAGAAAACCCATGGTTCTTGGCTTATATAAAAAAGCCATGCTGTCGCCGGGAAACCGTTCACAGCCCATGTAAATTTTGATACTTTGAGTGGCAGTTGACATGTCCGCGCTTACGTAGTAACTTTTGCTCTATATATACACAGTGTCCACGAAAAAAACTGTAACCCTTTATACGTTGCCATAACTCTAGCAAACAACGTCAGATTTTAACGATATTCTACGCCAACAGTGACACGTTAAACGGCAAACAAGTCACCAAATGTCAGTAAAATTGGTCAACATCTAATATAGCTAAGCTACAGCAAGTTCAGTAAGGTCACTCAAAGCATAAGTGTCCACTAGGCACAGGCGTGATTGACTGTCAAGTGTGCGTCTGTGTGAATGGCAAGACGTCAGCACACCTAAAGTCTGTGTTCAAAATGTCCACCGTGTGCTCGAAGTCGAACGCAAGCTCCAAGACGTGGACACCACTGCCTGACCGCTTCATCGATGACCACCTGGTGGAAATGTTCCCACTCTTCGATCAGGCGCGACTTCAGCTGGTCGACGTCACGAATCTGGCTGCGTTACACATGCTCCTGCTTCTTCCCCTGGTAGTCGACTGTGTTAAGGTGAGGACTGTTGGCTTGCCACAGAGCTGGAGCGATGAAGTCCGGTGTTTCATGAGTTAACAGATGCACAGTCCCGCATGCTCTGTGGGCAGGAGCGTCCTGCCTGAGTGCCTGACCACAGTATGTAACGCTATATTGGAAACTGAAATATTTTGTCGTCAATATTTCATGACCCCAATATATTTGGGGCCCATTATCTCGACAATGGTTGGAGATACGGACTTGGTGCCAATGGAGCATCTATAGGAAATGACTACCTGGGAATCAAATGGTCACGTGACCGATGACGTCACGTGTCCCAGAAAGGTCAAGGTCCCGACCCCAATATGCTTAACGCCAAATATCCCGAAAACGGATGGAGATAGAGATTTGGGTCCAATGGCCCACCAATAGGAAATGACCCATTGGGATTCGAATGGTCACGTGACTGATGACGTCACGTGTCCCAGAAAGGTCAAGGTCATGACCCCAATATATTTGGGGCCCATTATCTTGACAATGGTTGGAGATACGGACTTGGTGCCAATGGAGCACCTATAGGAAATGACTACCTGGGAATCAAATGGTCACGTGACCGATGATGTCACCTGACCCTGAAAGGTCAAGGTCGTGCCTCAATATACTTAAGCCCAAATATCTTGAAAACGGATGGAGATAGAGACTTGGGTCCAATGGACCACCAATAGGAAATGGCCCACTGGGATTCGAATGGTCACGTGAATGATGACGTCACGTGACCCAGAAAGGTGAAGGTCATGGTGCCAAGATATTTGGGGCCCATTACCTCGACGACGGTTGGAGATACGGAGTTGGTGCCAATAGAGCACCTATAGGAAATGACTACTGGGAATTAAATGGTCACGTGAACGGTGACGTCGCGTGAGCCTGAATGGTCAAGATCGTGACATTGCGTGACCCTAAAGGTCAAGATCGGTATCAATTCGTGATTAGGTTTCAACGGCCACATAAATTAAAATGAAAATATAACAATGTAGGCTCTGTGACTATGCGACTGTTTACTACCTCACCTTGTCATGTCACAAAAATTGGCAATAAAACAGCAAATATAAATGCAAAAAACATAGTTTATCATAAAACTTTTGCAGCAGTCGACATTTAGGCGATATGCTGCAATAGTGTTATCACCATTTTTTTATTTTTGCTGTTTTCGATGCGTAACTGTGCCGTTAACTGGTGTGATAAACTATGTTTTTTGCATTTATATGAGAGATATCCGCGACATCTTTGTGTCTAGCAGGGATTTTCCGGGTCGGGCTATTGAACGACGCCAGACAAATTCTACCACGACCAGCCCTCGTTGCCATGGCAACGAAATTTGGTTCAAAATCGGCTATAACTCGGCTTGTACAAGAGATATCTGTGAGACGTTTGCGTCTAACAGGGGGTTTTCGGGGTCGGGCTATCGAATGATGTCAATCAAGTTTTACAACGACCGACCATGGTTGCCATGGCAACGAAATTTGAGACAAAACAAGCTATAACTCCGCTCGTATAGAAAATATCGCGGTGCCACTTGCGCCTAGTAGGGGGTATTCGTGGGTGGGCTATTGAATGATGTCAGACAAATTCTACCACGACCATCCCCGTTGCCACGGCAACGAAATTTAAGTCAAAATCGCCTATAACTCGTCCAGTATAAGAGATAGGCCTATCTCCGAGATGCTTGCGATTAACAGGGGGTTTTCTGGGTCGGGCTATTGAATGACGCCAAACAAATTCTATCACGACCAACTCCCGTTGCCACGGCAATGAAATTTGGGACAAAATCGGCTACAACTCGGTTTGTATACTATGAAATGTAGTAGAACAGCAAATATAAATGTAAAAAACTTACCAGTTTAAAACTCGCTGTAAGGACGATGTGATGATATATATATCACTCCACTAAAACAGCAAAAATCTTTCGGGTAACCCTAGATGTAGCTATGCATGGGGCAGCTTATGGACGCCCCATGCGAAGCCCCTTCTAGGGTTACCCAAAAGATTTTTGCTGTTTTAGTGGAGTGATATCATCACATCGTCCTTACAATGAGTTTTAAACTGGTAAGTTTTTTTACTTTTATCACAGTAAATACCCACCTTCACCGGTGATCTCACCATCTGTCACTCCTTCGGCCTTTTACGCTAGACGTAAACATAGGCGGCGGGTATCAGGGGCTTGGGGGGCTAAGCCCCCCAAATATACAGGGCCAAATTTTTGACTCTCTTCTGTGTTTTGACAGTCATAACGCTATAGTCCTGCTCCTGAGTTAAAAATTTGTCTATTCATGTATTATTCATGGCCATAACCCAGTAACCAGTCTCTCTCTCCTTCAGGCTGTGGATCCCTCAGGTGGGGGGTCAGCCACACGGGTTCTCCTTCTCCATTCAGCTCGATTCTCGGCATCCTCCACGTTGAGCTGCAGGTCCTCCATGTGCGTCCTAGAGCAAAAGTAACCAGTGTAGCTCAGTAAGCCGTTTGTCGTCACTCGTCAAGCACTGTTGGCGACTGTGCCATTATGTCTGCAAGCAGCGTGCAGCGTGCAGTGAAGGGACTGGACTGGACCAACATCAGATTCGGTAGTGACGCAGCGATGCGAATGAGTCACTCAATGAGACACGTTGAATAATTTCAGTCTCCGCAGCTTGCATTTCGTCGCATATAAGACTAAGACTTGCTGCTGTGCCTAATGGCCCACGCACGGTATCTGCTGTAATGCGAGTGACCAGACCAGAGCAAAGTATTTTATCGAACGCACTAGAGAATGCGCCTTTCTCTCTCTGTTGTAGAACTTTATCCACCAGATAAGTGACTGCACTTTATCTATTCCTTGGTGCATAATCATTACACATGTGTCACACAAGTTAAAACTCTTCCCTAAATAGGCCTATCGTCTTTTTAGCCGACCACGGTCGCGCTTATGCTACAGTGATGCGTCTGTCTCTCTGTCGTCGTCTGTACGGAATGTATTGCGGCTAAACGGTGCGTCCTAGAGCAAAAGTTACCATTGACAGCCTATAGGAAGTCGTATATGAGAAATCGATTGGTACCAAAATGAATGACCTTGATCTTTGTTTAGAGGTTGTATCAAGGTCATGTCAACCATTTCGTTACATTCAACGTTGAATATCTCGGAAACCGTTAAAGATAGAGGCATGGTTCCACGGGACCACCAACAGGAAATGGCCTACGGGGAATCAACGGTCACTTGACTGATGACGTCACTTGACCCCCGAAATATCAAACATGTAGAGCGCAATATCTCTAAAACAATTAGAGATGCTATTTAGCAACAATCGCTTATAACTAGATGGTCTTCTCTGAGGCAGTACGGTCGGCTAACGGCTATCCTAGTGACAGCTTGGCTTCTTGTTTGCATATAGCTGGATAACG
>Ga0209787_1000128_pt1 | contig 12796 bp, 6 predicted proteins | sample WorMetLIZISLAND2_2_FD_187414 | JGI IMG/M metagenome (GOLD analysis project Ga0209787, IMG submission 187414) | Marine gutless worms symbiont microbial communities from Max Planck institute for Marine Microbiology, Germany - Olavius loisae LIZARD... ... | reverse complement strand
TTGTCGCTGACAATACTGGCCTATCTTCATTCGTTTAGCTGTTGTTGCGTCCGAAATCTGCGAAATCCCGCGAAATTCACTAAAAATTCAAACTTATGGAGTTCAAGGTCATCCAAGGTCATCGATCCCTAACCCTAACCCTAACCCTAACCCTAACCCTAACCTATTCCATGTTAACTTGATAGCATTTTGTCTGTCATTTTATTAAAATTTTATGTATGTATTTGTATGTACACTGTTCGGAAAAAAAACACCCACTCACATTTTTTTCCATATCTACATGAGTGATGTGTAGATTTAAACAAAAATTGCAGTGAATATACCTAGGGAACGGCAGATTCTGAAAATGTAGAAATTAGATATTCATTGCGGCCGATGACGTCATTATGACGTCACATTTGTAAACGTTTGTAAATAAGGACCTCCAGACAGAACACAGCCTTATTTCACACCATATTTCAATGACTAATAATTAATATTAATCAGCTGTTTAAAATACGTCAACAAGAATATTACTGTGTCACTGATGAATTGAAATGTCATAACTTATGCTAAAAACATCCGCCTTTCTCTTTAACACAAGTGTGGATTCGCACGAGTCATCCACGACATTCTGTTGCTGTAACATTATCTCGCGTCAGTGGTGATCGAACTTAATCAAGTTGATGAATGAAAATTTGTTTAATGTTAAAATTATTGTCTTAAATTCCACCACATAATACACGATATGACCGCGTCTATGCACCAGCAAGTACCCTGTACTCGCAAAAAAATGACATCCTTGGGATCACGGCTTGATTATTGCGTGCTGTAAACTTGCTCCAACTTTAGCCAGACAAATGTGACGTCATAATTACGTCATCGATTGCAATGAATATCTAATTTTTACATTGTCAGAATCTATCAATCTTTGGGTATATTCACTGCAATTTTTGTTTAAATCCACAAATAATTCATGGAGATATGAAAGAAAATGTGAGTGGGTGTTTTTTTTTCTGAACACAGTGTATGTATGTATGTATGTCTTAAATTTTCAATATTTTATATTTTTGTTCACTTTTTCCTCATTCTGATAGGTTTTTTGCACCTTCGTACAAAATTTTGCTCAAATCGAACTATCTGCTGCTATGTGTGCCCGAAACCGTATTTTCAAATATGGCGTCCATCGGCCATCTTGAGTAGAAAATTTCAATTTTGCAAAATCTTAGTTACCACAGACTGATTCGGCATGCAAACTTAAGACATTTCTACATCGGCATCTCCACTTTGAGGATTGACAAATTAAACAATACGGTGTGTTTTGACCCACTATTTTGATTGGGTTCATCACAGTGCAATTAGCCCACATATCTTACATTATTGGCTATAAAATTAACAGCAAGACTAGCTAACACTAAGGCTAGCGCATGACAGCAATGCGCGTATGAAGGCCATAATGAAGATATCTACAGCAAATCAACGCCAAAAACATATTGTTAGAAGTACATTTAATGGAATAGTGCTGTTTTCATTCATTTTGCTGTTGTTGCCTCCCATATCTGCAAACAAAATCCCACGAAATTATCCAAAAATTCTAACTTATAGCAGTTTGAGGTCATCCAAGATCATCGATTTTGGTGCCAAACGAAAGTGCATATTTTCTATTAGTCACTAATAGTGACCTTAGATGTAGCTCCTACCAATTTCGAAATATTGACATTTAAAGCTAGAAAATGGCTTGTTTTCCCCACCCCTCCTGTGTTTGATGCCCCAGCTCGGGAGAAACTGTCATAATTTCTAGATGAAACTTACTGTGCAAAAACTAGTGATAAGAGATCAATAACATTTAATCTATTTTATTCCCAGTCAGCTTGACCTTTTCGTGTTTGACCTCAAATTTGCTCTCCTAATTATGTGTCTTCTGAAGTTGAAGTTTCGGTGGTGTAAATCAAAGGCATGAGTCACACGGCTGGATGGGCTGCGACGGGCCACATGATGATAGCACTAATGAGTTTAGCTTTGTAATGGTTGCAACTGGATAATGTGTCTGTCTGTCTGTGTGTAACAGAGACACGAGAACCCTCTACAACACCAGTTCTCATATGACATGCGTTAGGGTTAATGAGTGCTGTTAGCTTTGTAATGGTTGCAACTGGATAATGTGTCTGTCTGTCTGTGTGTAACAGAGACACCAGAACCCTCTACAGCACCAGTTCTCATATGACATGCGTTAGGGTTAATGAGTGCTGGTACTTGGTAGCTTTGTAATGTTGCAACTGGATAATGTGTCTGTCTGTGTGTAACAGAGACACCAGAACCCTCTACAACACCAGTTCTCATATGACATGCAAGGCATTCTCGAGCTGTTTATAGTCTATACAATTGCCTACAGTCTTCTGCTGCCTGTTCAGGCATACGCACTGAGTGTCCAGCGACATAGTCTGCCGCTGCTGTTAACGTTATGCCTTGTGACTGAATATTGTGGCGTTTTGCTGAGCCTGATTCATTATGCTAAGTTCTCAGTGGACGGCGATGGACTGAATGCTGTACGTGTTGTTGGCAGCTTCACCGACACTTTGGCTCAGGTACTGGACAGTAACAATCAAATCCCTCCACACACCCAAAACACATGTATCTATGTATGCACCAACACTTCAGGCATTACAATCCACCAGGTACACGGTTGCTAGACTGATGGTTCCTGAATAACGTTTGCATTGTAAGTTTAAAAGTATACCAATTCAAGAATGAAAGCAGTATGCAAAACTATTCAGTATATGATATAAGAGCACACGTTCAATGGCTTATGACGTCAGCAGTGTGCAACACAAATGGGCTGTATTCACATCAGTAGTAGAGCATCTGTTTCTACGTTGAGGTGGAGGTGGATATTTGACCAGCCTGTATTTACACACTGTGTTCAGAAAAAAAACACCCACTCACATTTTCTTTCATATCTCCATGATTGATGTGTGGATTTAAACCAAAATTGCAGTGAATACACCCAAGGAATAGTAGATTCTGATAATGTAGAAATTAGATATTCATTGCGGCCGATGACGTCATTATGACGTCACTTTTGTCTTGCTAAAGTTGGAGCTAGTTTACAGCACGCAATAAGCCATAAGCCCAGGATATCATTTTTTGCAAGTACAGGGTTACTTGTTGGTGCGTAGACGCAGTCATATCGTGTATTATGTGGTGGAATGTAAGCCGATTTAACATTAAACAAACAACTTTTCATTCATAAACCAGATTAAGTTAAGTTCGATCACCACTGATGCGAGATAATGTTACAGCAACTGAATGTTGTGGGTGATTCATGCGAATCTGCAATTGTGTTAATGAGGATATTTTTAGCATACGTTAATTCATCAGTGACTAAGTAATATTCTTGTTGAAGTATGTTAAATAGCTGATCATTATTAATTATCAGTCGTTGAATTATGCCATGAAATAAGGCTTGTCTTCTGTCTGGAGGTCCTAATTTACAAACGTTTAAAAATGTGACTGTCATAATGACGTCATCAGCTGTAATGAATATCTAATTTTTACATTGCCAGAATCTACCGTTCCTTCGCTATATTCACTGCAGTTTTTGTTTAAATCTACACATCACACATGGAGATATGAAAGAAAATGTGAGTGGGTGTTTTTTTCTGAACACAGTGTATAAGTCATTGTAAATTGGACAGGCTGTTGTCAGTTGTGTGTGCCTTACAGCTTCACTTTAGTTACAATGACCCATCACATAATTTTTAGTGCACAACACCATATATGATTAGCGTGTTATATGCTGTCGTCCTATCCTCTGTCAGTCCATCATGCGGGTGGCATGGGGAAACGAGCTATTTTCTGGCTTTAAGCGTCGATATCTCGAAAAAGGTATGACATTTGTCCAAAGTTACTATTAATTAATAATAGGAAGTTGTATATGTATGTGCCTTCGATTAATACCAAGATTGATTACCTTGGATGACTAGAACTGATTAAGTTTCACAGATTTGGGAGTCAACAATGGCTAAATGAATGAAGATAGACCCATACTGTCAGCTGTGTCCCTTCAGACACTTTGCAGACTGAAGAAATCGTGCATTAGAACTGCACTTAATCCAGAAACTTCCTCTGTCTGTGGGTTATTGATGAAAGTGTCTGTCTGTCCATCACACTGTGTACAGTGTGTGCTTAGATGACAGAATAACCTCTCGACAAGATTTCTTCTGCATATAATTGGGAGCCAATAAATAGTCACGCTGGGCTGATGACAGGCCGTCTAAATGTGATGTAGCCTATGTGGTAGAGGTCTGCAAGGCACACTTGACTTCACAAAGGTATTGACTTGAGTGAGAAGCCATAACAATATGGTGGTGTGTGTGTCTCCCCATGCTTGAGCATATCGGCTTCATTACACAATGCGGTATTTAATCAGGCAGCTTCACGGTTACATCATTCAGTACTTCTATTATGTGTGCTGCAGGTAGGCTACGTGTGAAGGTATTTGATCCTAATGATTCACACATCCATTGCCATTTGACCTGATTTCTGTTGCTCAGTTGACCGAAACGTGTCACCCAGTCGGTTGTTGCCCAGTTAGCTTGTCGCTCAGACAACTGTACACCTTGATAACTATACATTCAAGACCTAGGAAAGGGACGGTTCGTACGTACTGAGTCTGCAGGGCTTAGACTCAGTCCATGAAGTGTTGGAGAGCCATTGTCAGCAATATAATTATAGCCCATTAAAATGTGTGGGTGTTCCTCCACTAGGGGGGTCTACAATCAGAATACTGTGAGTGAAAGTGGCAATTTTAAAGTTCTATATGTGAAAATACCTCGCAAAGGGTAAGTAATATCATACTAATGTAGCCATGTTTACTATTAGTTGTCAATAGGAAATCGCATATGGTTGGTTTGTAGATGTCATCACTAGGGACATTCATACACTGTAGTGTTGATCATGTGGTAATTAATTGAATGTTGTCGGCAGTATTTGGACTGTTGTATGTTGTATGTTGATAGTGTCTGTTCATGCTGCTGCTGCTGCTCGTTGCTAAAGGCTGGACAATCACACGTCACAGGCTTGACCAACTGTCCAAACTGTTCCTCTTCACTGTCTGGTCTGCATACAGTGCTGCCAGTGTTGCATTGTTTCTCTGGAATCAGGTGATGTTTGAGCTGTTTGCTGTTTGTTTAACTTGTGTCTGTCTGTGAGTCTTCTGTGTAAATAAGTAAGTTGTTGAGTGTGTTGTTGTCGTAGAATTGTGACTGCTGGTGCTATGGTGCATATGAGGCTGTTGAATGGTTGCCAGGTGGAGGTGGATCACATCTCTGATGTAGATGAATGGCAGACGTGGCCAGGTCGACTGATACTGGTGTTTCGCCTGGCTATCATGCTGTGGTTTGTTGTTGAGCTAAAAATGACAACGTCGTCGGTCAAAAACGGTCAGTTCTTGAAGACCAACAGTCAGTTCTTCTTGCACTTCGGTGCTGGTTTCCTCGTCTGGTTCGTCTACTTACCGATCATTGCTTTCATCTGTGCCTGGCTCTCGGCTCTCAACAGATACAAGACTATCACATGTGAGTACTAGACATCGTCAGTAGTAGACCTGTCTAGTATCACACCTGTTAATAACACATTCAAAACAGCCAAAGTCAAAAATAGTGATGACACTTTTGCAGCATATCGCCAAAAGTTCAGACTGCTGTGAAACTTATTGTCAAATTTTTTTTATTTTTTGCTGTTTTCAGTGTATAATTACGCGGTTAACTAGTTGATAAACCACGTTTTTGCATGTATATTTGCTGTTTTATTGTCGGTTTGGTTAGGTGAAGGTTAGCGAGTAAACATGGTCACACTCACGCAGCCTAAATACACGCAATTCATTTATAATACATAATCTCGATTTTCAAAGTTTCAGTCTTGCATTAACCACTTATTCCATGAATGATAACAAATATTTGGACATTTTAGGGTCACTTGATGGTATCAGGCACATATCCATTTAATACCACAGGTTCAATTTTTAGCCGACCGTACTAACGGTCGCGCTATTGCTACACTGTTCCGTCTGTCTGTCCGTCTGTCTGTCTGTCTGTGACGTTATGTATTGTGGCTAAACGGCGCGTCCTAGAGCAAAAGTTACTATTGAGAGCCTATCGGAAGTCGTATATGAGAAATTGATTGGAACCAAGATGAATGACCTTGACCTTTGTTTAGAGGTTGTATCAAGGTCACTTCAACCGTTGCATTACATTTGACGTTGAATATCTCGAAAACCGTTAAGAGATAGAGGTTTGGTTCCAATGGACCACCAATAGGAAATGGCATATCGAATGGTCACGTGACCGATGACGTCAAGTGACCCTGAAAGGTCAAACTCGCGACCCAACTGTGCTTATGGCTCAATATCTACGTATTGCGGGATGCTTACTATTCACAGGCTATATGATCTAAATTCTGAAACAGTTGTGGTAACGAGTTGGAAACCGAAATGTTACTAATAAATAGTTTACTCAAGTAAAGGGACTGAAAAGACGAAAGCCTGCGCCCAAAAGCCTATATCGGTACACTAACAAAACTGTGTATGTATAAATTAATTCGGTTGTAAAATGTAAACAACAACAACAAAACGTAAACAAAATATGTTCGTACAAATTTTTTTAAAATTACTTGTAAAGGATACTATACATAATAACTAATCGTTTATGGCACGTTTATACGTCGATGCAATTGTGCGAAAATTGTCCGGTAATACATTCGTCGAAGTTGCAGCGATGATAACTACTATTCTTCGCCAAACCGATTGAAGGTTAAGGTGTGCAGCACTGTGTGTGATAACTAAGTGTCTGATTTTATTTCATTTTCGATCGGTGCACAGGTGCAGACCGGCGAACTTTTGGTGCCCAGTGAAGGTAATGGGCACAATAGTGTCCGTGATAACTAAAACTGTGATTTCAATATCAGCAGAATTTAATATTTTGCCACATTCGTTCATGGTCCAAAATCAAATCGCCATTTCCCTGTGTCTTACCATTGCTATTTAACTGTTGGTTCTGTGTACTAGAGAGTCTACTGTGAGGCAGTACGGTCGGCTATCCTAGCGACAGCTTGGCTTCTTGTCTGAAGAAGCCGCATTATGAACAAGTCACTATCTGCAATTGTTGAGATAATGGGCCCAAACATACTGGGCCCATTACTGGGGTCATGACTTGACTTTTCAGGGTCATATGACGTCACATGATCATTCAATTCGCCATAGGCCATTCCCTATTGGTGGTCCTTTGGAACCGAGCCTTTATCTCTAACGGTTTCTGAGATATTCTGCTTCATAGACGTGTGCTTATAGACACAATGTTGAATTGTCATTGAATATACGCAATATCACTTGATATGTACCCATTGTACTCCTGTGTAAAACATATTTTAGTTTATCACCGCACTTTGCCTGTTTACTGTGCCATGTTTATTTGACTGTAATGATGAATAGCGGCTGTTCTCTTTTGGGATTTAGAGCGAAAATTTTGTGAGTCTAAAATTTTCCAAATTATGACATTTTAGATTAGGGGGTATAAAAAGTAATTTTTATTGCCAAAGGCACACTCTTGTGTGAATCCACATTGAGCTATTTTGCATGAAGGTTGGTTGAGGGTCTGGCCCCTAGGGTCCAGATCAAAAAAGTCAGGAACTCTTGGACTCCGATATGAATGAGATGTTACTGTTATTATTATTGGACTGTGTGAATGTTGTATGCAGTGTAGTTGTTTATGGGGATTGGGAGAGTGGAGACAGATACAACCCCAGTCATCATCCTTGTACTGATAACACCTGCCTGTGATAACACAAACTGTCCGTCAAACTCATCTATAACTCTCCTACTATACACGTCCACATTTCCACAGTCTGATGACCAGTGTTATTCAAGTTAACTGTAACTATAACTGTAACTGAAAAATCTAAATATTTGGGAGTTTATTTTGTCTGGGGCCTATCTCCTCCTAAACTCCGCGTCCTACGATGTCGAAATTTTGCACACAGATGCGTTACGACCATGTGCAGGACAGCTCACCATCTGTCACCATTTATCACGGTACCTGCGGCCTTTCAGTCCACACTTAAAACTCATCTCTTTCACAAATCCTTTCCTCCATAGTCACTCTTATTCCTTCCGGACTGACTTCACGGATCTTGAACCTGAACCAGACTAAGTGGGCACTAATGTTTTTTTGTTTTAGTTTCTTTTTTTTATATATTATTTTGTTTCTGGCTATGTGTACTGGATTAAGCTGACCACACTCAGCTTTTGAGTCCACATTAAGCTCTTCTGTTACATCGTATTGTATCGTAAATTCTTGGTCACGAATGCCAATAAATGTCCATTGTTGGCTCCACCTGCTCAGGACCTGCGGTCAGCTCAGGCTGCATTTGAGAGTACTGAGACATACGTGGAACGTGTGTTCTCAGTCTGTAGAGAACTGACAGCAGACAAGAGCAATCGGCTGACAAAAAGAATCTCGAGGCTTTTAGTTAATATTTCAGGTTTTATCATCACAGTAATAGAGGTGTGATGGCCAGCAATTCTGTGTTTTTACGCACGACAGCATATATGCCATAGCACGTATATGCTATCTCCCGTCTGTATGTCCGTCTGTCACACGGGTGAATCATACAAAAACGTTTAGGATTATGAAATTTTCACCGTACGGTAGCCCCATGTCTCTAGTGTTTGTTAGGTAAATGTCATCCAAAAATTCTAAGGGTTTCCCCGAGCGGGTGCGTCAAAGAAGGGTGGGGTGGAAAAAATCAGCCATTTTTTGCTTTAAGCATCTATATCTCGAAAACGGTAGGCGATACAGTCAAAGTTACTATAGGAAGTCATATATCCGCTTTCGATTGACACCAAGGTCAATCGACCTTGGATGACCTTGAACTGCTGTAAGGTCAAATTTTTTGTCGGAATTTCGTGTGATTTCGCAATTTTGGAAGCCAGCAACGGCTAAACGAATGAAGATAGACCTACAATGTCAGCGACGGAATTGTATCCCATTAAATGTACTTTTCAGCGGTGTATAGATTACGTCGCTATTGCAAGGCGTTCCTCCGCTAGGGGGCGTTAAGGAAGGGTGGGGCTGGAAAAACGAGCTATTTTCAAGCTAAATGCATCAATATCTCGAAAACGGTAAGAGATACATCCATAGTTACTAATAATCACTAATAGGAAGTTGCATATGCACTTTCGATTGACACCAAGATCAATGACCTTGGATGACCTTGAGCTGCTATAAGTTCGAATTTTCGTAGAATTTCGCGGGATTTCGCCGATGGACGCAACAATAGCTAGCGAATGAAGATAGCGACAGAGTTGTAAGCCACCTGTTCCTTCCGTTGATTTGTCGTAGATTTCATCGCTACGGCATACACGCATTGCTGTCGCGCGCGCTTACCTTGGCATTAACTAGGCTTTCTTATACTTTCATGACTTATGCAAAATAACTAACTGAAATAGAAATAGAAACTTTAAAACAATAACTGTAACCGTAACTGAAAAAGTATAACTGAAATGGCACTGCTAACGATGTTTGGTGGTTTTTCGTTGTCAGGTGTGTCGTACTCGGCTGACTTTCTATCGCTCTGTGTACTCGTTCATCTACTGTGGCCAACACGCTCTTATTTTCTGTTCAATCTGGACAGACTCAGCGACACCGTTAACCTTGATGACGTCAGATATACCGGTGTGTGACATAGTCGAAGGCTAGTAATTACAGTAAGTAAGCAGCGTTAATGTATGTACCATAGGGCTGCAGATTTTAACAATTCCTTGTAATCTGACGATTAATCGCTAAAAATGTTTAAGGATTAAAATTTTTTATAACGATTAATCGCCGCCACCTTTTTCTTATTTATTTATTATGCTTTGGCTCTATTGGAGAAGAAACTTCCAGAACATGTAGATCCTCTGATATGGTGGCAAATAGATGCTCGTCCTTTTCCGACCCTCACGTCACTGGCAAAAACTGTACTGTGTGTGCCTGCAACTAACTTCTGTGCCCAGTGAACGCTTCTTCAGCAGTGTTGGTTACATTGTCAATAAGTTAAGAAGCTCTTTAGACGCACCCAGCTAACATGAACATGCTTGTGTTCTTGTGTGACTGAATGTCAAATTATTGAAGTGTCTACAGAAGTGTGTAACAACTTGTCATGATACTGTGTGTGTTGTTAATTTACGCAAAAAAAGAAAGAACACAGTAATGTTACATACATACATACATAATCTTTATTAAAAACTGATTGGCAAAATGTAATCATACAATCACGATAAGGTAAGACTAATAAATGTCTCTGTAGAGCATTCTATTGATGTAATTTTTACAATCTGTCTTAACTGTTAGTGAAAAAGAGTGTACACGTGGTCGAAGAGTGTATTTATGATCGATTTTATCAGGTAAAAGTTTGTACGAGACGTGATGCGGATTGTGCAGAATGTTTGCAAATAAGTTGTCGTCCATGTCTTCGACCAGTTGAGAAAATGTAGGATCGTCGGCCGCATACAAGCCGGAACGTACAGCTCGTCGTATTGATGCCTCCAAACGTTGTTTGTCGGCTGCGCTGGTGAATCCCCATCACGCCGGAGCGGCGTGCAGCAACTTACTGAGAACAATGGCCTTGTAAACAACCATCAACGAGTCATCACTCATACCGTGATTGCGCAGCAGCTTCAAAGCGTACAGGGACTGCACGCATTTGCCGATGACGTCGCGGACATGTTCACCCATGGACAGGTGGTTTGTGACAGTGATATCGAGAATCTTGATTGTAGTCACACGGCTGATGCCCGGTATTGGTGGTGGTAGAATGTAACTGGTCTGTCGCTTACTGTCTGTGAATATAATTTCAGCGGACTTTGCTCTGTTTAACCGCAAGTTGTTACATTCGGCCCACCGGTCAACATGATCCAACTCAACATCCCTGGAGCTGACATTAGACGCCGGAATCACAATATAAGTATCGTCGGCGTATTTGACTATCAGATTACCAGCAGTTACAGTGGTGAGATCTGCAGCATTGACGACATAAGACGCAGGGCCTATAGCAGACCCTTGGATTATGCTTGCTGAGATGTTGAGTTGTTCAGAAGAGATGCCATTGAACCTTGTGCTGTGACTACGTCCAGCGTAGAAGTCAACGAGCCAATTATAAACATGGTCATGTATATTTATGGATGCCAGTTTATACACTGTGTCTCAAAAAAAGGGCCCAACTTTGAAACGGTATAGCTCGAAATTATATGGATCGATTTTGATGATATTTGGCAGAAATATTCAAAACTCTCTAGAATAACGCGGACAACGTTGTAAGTATGACTCGAGACGAAAATTCTGTCGAGCAAGTTTGGCCCACGAGTGGGCTGACGAACAAGTTGTTCCATTCCGGTTCTGCTCTCTACGTCGCAGTCGGGTATTTGATTAAAGTCGCCTGCCAATACCACTGGCGCAACGGGGAAGTCCAAAGTCAGTTCCTCGATACAGGATTCAATGTAGTTAAGCAGTAAGTGTGTAGAATATGAAGCCCGTGGTGGATGGTAGAGGGCACCGATTATGACGCCGCCAGCACGCACCCATAACAGCTCGTAATCCGGATCATCCGCTGGCTTGGTCCAACAAACTGATTGTATGTTGGACCGGACGTAGACCGCGACGCCTCCCCCACGGCGACGCTCTCTGTCTCGCCGTTACAGCTTGTACCCAAGGATGCTGATAACGTTGTCAGAATGTCTCGCTTTAAAGTGAGTCTCGGTTATAATAGCAACGTCAGTAACATAACTAAGAGAGATCTGCGGCCAATTGTTCAACAGCATGATGCTTACTCAGCGCGGCAGCGTTAAGAACGTATATTGATAGTAGGCTCGTTAGACCAAGTTTATCACTGTTGACATGACTTCGAACGGCTGAACGGCTGTTAACACTCGCTTACGCTTGTATACAGACGGCTTATTAACGCACGACGCCGGTCGATGCCCGGTAATGACCGGAATTTCCCTGCAGTACTGCAGTAAGAAACTTCTTTCGGTTTCAACCTGCCACCACGACGTCCGCGACGAGGGGCAGCGCAGCCCAGTGAGAGTATATGACGCTGTGTACTAAGGTCTAGCCTGCCTGCATTCAGCCTGTGCGACAACAGCTGGTCTCGGGTCAAAGTCCATCCAGTTTGTCCAGCCATGTGGTTAATGTGCAGCAAAAAGTCAGCAAAATACTCACGAACCGGACTACAGACATGAGAGCGGCTACAACCTTCGATTACTAAGGTCCAATACAAAACATGGTGCGAAAACTGTGGACCTGTGAACAAGATAACTACCGTAAAACAGAAAAATAACGCAACTCATGATAAAACACGTTTGGCGCGGTACGCTGCCTACATCACTCCGGGACGCCGTCGTCGGTCACAAGATCATTTGTCCCACAAGTAGACATTACCTATAGTTGCTCTCTTTCAATTAAGTCTGTATCTGCAGACGTTGTCGAGATAACGTACTTAATGACTTACTCTTACTATGTACGACGTAAAATGAGAAACGAAAATTTCTCGAAATACGAGTAGTATATGTACGCTGGTGTAAATTAGCCAATATTTTTAAAGCACACCTGGTGTTGGCACAAGTGTAGAAGTGCCGGGCTTAGGTGTAGACGGCGAAATAGTGCCGGTCCCAATTGTTCCAGCAGTGGTGGGTGGTATCCTTGTTGAAACCGTCGGCGGAGGCCCTCTTGTTACTGTACAACAAAAACATAATGCCTCTATCTCTAACGGTGGTAACGCACACCGA
>Ga0209787_1000123_pt1 | contig 13516 bp, 8 predicted proteins | sample WorMetLIZISLAND2_2_FD_187414 | JGI IMG/M metagenome (GOLD analysis project Ga0209787, IMG submission 187414) | Marine gutless worms symbiont microbial communities from Max Planck institute for Marine Microbiology, Germany - Olavius loisae LIZARD... ... | reverse complement strand
ACTTGAAAACGGTTGCAGATAGACCCACCAATGCAATGGAGGTCGAATAGGAAACCAGGGTCGGGAAATTGATTGCACATGTTTCCGCCATATTTCTGCTTCCGGTTTAGCCGCTAGGGCCCCCGTCATAGTGTGAATTATGGTGAGAGAGACCATGTTTGACTCACTATATCTCGGCCTTTAATCGCGCTATTCCGGATGTTTTTGCCGCGATCGATAGTCCATCGAAATGTCTACAAGGTGACCGAAAATCTTTGGTCTACGTCTGAAAATGCTTTCACCTCAGAAGGTCAAACTTGCGCAATCGCTTGATATACGACACTTATCGTCCGAGGGACCATGTTTGACTCACTATTTCTCGGCCGTTAGTCGCGCTACTCCGGATATTTTTACAGCGATTGATAGTCCACAGAAATGTCTACAATCGGACTAAAAATCATTTGTCTGCGTCTGAAAATGACGCCACAGCAGAAGGTCAAACTTGCGGGATCGCTCGATTTCTGCACTTGTCGGAAAAACTATCTCCACACAGTCCTCTCTTAGAACTTGGAAACGGTTGCAGATAGACCCCCTAACGCAATGGAGGTCGAATAGGAAAACAAGGTCGGGAAATTGATTGCATACGTTTCCGCCATATTTCTGCTTCCGGTTTAGCCGCTAGGGCCCACGTCATAGTGCAAATTATCGTTTGAGGGACCATGTTTGACTCTCTATATCTCGGCCGTTAGTCGCGCTACTCCGGATATATTTGCAGCCGTTGATAGTCCACAGAAATGTCTACAAGCGGACTTAAAATCATTTGTCTGCGTCTGAAAATGACGCCACAGCAGAAGGTCAAACTTGCGGGATCGCTCGATTTCTGCACTTGTCGGAAAAACTATCTCAACACAGTCCTTTCTTAGAACTTGGAAACGGTTGCAGATAGACCCCCTAATGCAATGGAGGTCGAATAGGAAACCAAGGTCGGGAAATTGATTGCACATGTTTCCGCCATATTTCTGCTTCCGGTTTAGCCGCTAGGGCCCACGTCATAGTGTGAATTATCGTCCGAGGCACCATGTTTGACTCACCATATCTCGGCCGCTAATCGCGCTATTGCGAATGTTTTCACAGCGATCGATCGTGCACAGAAATGTCTACAAGATGACCGAAAATCGTTTGCCAACGTCTGAAAAAGACGCCACAGCAGAAGCTCAAACTTGTGGGATCGCTTGATTTCTGTACTTGTGGGTAAAAAACCATCTCCAAACAGTCCTCTCTTAGAACTTGAAAACGGTTGCAGATAGACCCACCAATGCAATGGAGGTCGAATAGGAAACCAGGGTCGGGAAATTGATTGCACATGTTTCCGCCATATTTCTGCTTCCGGTTTAGCCGCTAGGGCCCCCGTAATAGTGTGATTAGCCGACCGTACTAACAGTCGCGCTATTGCTACACTGTTGCGTCTGTCGACGTCGTCGTCGTCGTCGTCTGTCTGTGACGTTATGTATTGTGGCTGAACGGTGCGTCCTAGAGCAAAAGTTACTATGGAGAGCCTATAGGAAGTCATATATGAGAAATCGATTGGTAGCAAAATGAATGACCTTGACCTTTGTTTAGAGGTCGTATCAAGGTCACGTCAACCGTTGCATTACATTTGACGTTGAATATCTCGGAAACCGTTAGAGATAGAGGTTTGGTTCCAAAGGACTACCAATAGCATATGGGCTATCGAATAGTCACGTGACCGATGACGTCACGTGACCTTGAAAGGTCAAACTCGTGACGCCAATACGCTTAGAGCGCAATATCTCGAAAACTATTTGAGCTAGAGACTTCAAATTTGGTATGCCGCTTTGTATCGGGAGTGCCGAGCAGGCGCACAAATAATTTCCCTGAAAGTAGGCGTGGTCACATGACCCCTACAATTTTTGGCATATGATCGAACATATCTTTAAAACTACTTGAGCTAGAGATTTCAAATATGATACACGGCTTTGTATGGGCAATGCCGAGCAGGCGCATAAATAATTTCCCCGAAAGTAGGCGTGGCCTATGTCACGTGACCCTTACAATTTTTGGCAGTACGGTCGGCTATCCTAGCGACAGCTTGGCTTCTTGTTTTTGTCATGTCACAGTGCATTGCTGCTGGTGATCACGACTGATCTTACTGCAGGTCGGCGGTCGCTGATGTGCTATCAGCATATTACGGTGAACAGTAGACTAGAAGGTAGTTAATGACTGTCATCTCATTGCATGTGGCTGCTAGTGATAATCTGTAATCAACCGTTGCTGGTGTGTGTATCAACAGGTTCATTGCTGAGTTTGGTGAACCTTTGTAGTGTCGACATTTGGTGAATTGTCTTGAATTCTTATGTAAGTATGTATTTTTGTGATTTTTGATACGTTTCGATAATTGATAATTTGATGTTTTCATATAAACTGTGAATCACTGTTTTTTGTATTACTTTAAACAATAGGGACTAATTATTAAACTTTTTTCGCTGACTGGCGACCGCCATGCGGCCCTGCTACTGAATAGATTTGACTTGCAGCAATCTGCTGTGCAGCCAACACAGAAGATGGCAATACCTTAGACCTTGTTATTCCAAGGTCTGTTGGTGCCTGGGTGTCTTGGTTGTGCAGCAGCTGGGCATCAGACTTGTTATCAAGCATTCATGGGTTTGGTTGCTGACCGGGCCATAATCAGCTATGCTAACTCAGCCTTCCATCCCTTGGCATAGGTAAATCGAGTACCAGCCTTCACTGGCTGGGGTTAACATGGGGTCTGCTAACGCCTTCACACTTGGCGAGGACACGATTGCTTCTGGTAATGAGTTGCATGGTTTTACGACCCTGACAGAAAAACAGTTCCTTTTCAATTTCAACCTTGACGACTGTGTGGTCAGCTTTAACGAATGACCCCGTGTCCTGGTGTTCTTAGTCTTGCTACGTACTTTTTTTGGGATTCGGCGAAATGAAGGATCTACTTATAGATCTAGTGAAAAATCATCAGTATTTGTAAAGTATAGTTATTCTCAAATTGCACATGAGTGAACGTATCGGGAATGGGGATTGGATTGAATTATGCCGGCCCTGTACTCATGTGATACATTGCTGGCCCTGTACGCAGAGAATTGATTGCAATGTATTGTGGGCTAGCTTGGGTAAGACAAAGGCGTTACATTTGTGACAGTTTTATACTGCTAATTGATAATTATTAACAGTGTGGGAAGACGCATTGTGTTTTTTTTGCTGACGACGATCTGTATGTGTAGTATGGGTATGAATATTAACTGCAGCAGGCCGCATCGCATGCCGCCGGCGGGATAGTAAGGCGAGGGGCTATGGGTAAAAAGCGGAAGTGTGGGATGCGGGAGTGACAACGGGTAAAAACGGTAAAGAAAATGCGGAAGAAAAGTGCGGGACAATGGGTAATAAGCGGGAGTATAAAATGCGGGACTAGTCTTGATAGCTGCGACTGTCCGTCGACATGAGCGTAATGCAGATGACGTATTTATCACAAATGTTCGCACATAGTAATTCTAAGTAAGTAAAGAACTAATTACAAATAAAAAGGTTAAAAAACGTTAAAAACGTGGACGAAATTAAACACGTTTAAAAACGGTGAATACAAAATGTTAGCTATAATTTTTTTGCAATCTTAGTGCATAATGCAGTGGATGTAGTGTAGCTGTAGTTAGGGACATAGATATCGAGATCTTTATTCATTTTTCCCAATTCACGATTCACATACTTACTACGCCTACTGCACGGCGTCACAGCAGCCGTGTCACTATAGGCACTGTGTAATAAACTTTGTAACTTGACAACTAGTACGTAATGGCAACAGAGCTGCCCAACCACTTTCATAATAAAATCTAGGCCTATTAACTTGTTTCTGTGGTTGCAAAAGTGCTCCGCAAATTTTTAAATCGAATTTTCAATGAACGCTTTGTACCTACAGAAAACTTTAAAAATCTAAAACCTAAAAACCTAAAAAAATCTTTTTTGCAGCCCTTCTTGCAATAGCGACTGCATCACCATCATCGTGAGTTTCATTATATCTTACAAATCTGTGATAGTCAGACTCCCGCACTCCCGCATTATACCCACTGGAAACGTTTAGTCGATTTCGTCGTGACCTGGTAAAAGGCGGGAGACGGGGAGACCTTCCGCCTAATTTCCCCTTTTTACCCGTTGTAACTTCTGCATCCCGCACTTCCGCATTCCCGCTTTTTACCCATAGCCAAGGTGAGGCGATGATGAGCAAATGGCGGCCAGTCGTGCTAAAAACTTAAAATGTCGCCACAGTGCGCGCAATCTTTTTCACGTACAGAGATGGTAGAGTAAGCAGAAACCAGTCAATCAGCTTTATCAGTGTATGCTGAAGTAATGTTGTTCGTCTGTAAACCCCAAAGCCGCCGTTGTAAGCCGCTGTGGAACGTGCTAAGCCACAAGCCGCCACAAAATTTTTAAGCAACACCGGCGAAAACGTAAGCCGTATTCTAAGTCGCATAAGCAGGCGCAAGTTAAAGCTTTCTCCTTCACATATTATCGATTAATCACTAAATTGATTAGTATAAAAAGAGAATATTTATACTGCATAACACAATTTTATCTGTAGAGTACCTGTACTAGCACGCGACACATGTACCATAGTGTGCCGTTGGAGTCCATGTTTAGCACAGCAGGGCTACATGTTGAATTCCAAAAAATCATCAATGGCACCATATAAAGTGGACATGGTGTTCATTCATGACAACTATGATGTGGTGTGCTAAGCATCCCGCATCATAGTTATCGTGAGTGAACAACACCATGTCAAATGTGCTTAGGCCTATAAACCTGACATCTACTGTTGACCAACATTTTAGACTTACTATTTCCTGAACTTTGTTTGTTCTGCTAATTGACGAACAGAGGAATTACAATTTTTTGGTCATGCATTGGACATAATAAATTAGATACATTGATGTTACATGAAGCAGCCAAGCTGTCGCTAGGATAGCCTCACAGGAGACTATCTAGTAATTAGCGTTTAGTGCTAAATTGCATCTCCAGCTATTTTCAAGATAGTGCGCTCTTAAGCGTATTGGGATCATGAGTTTGACCTTTCGGTGTCACGCGACGTCATCGACCATGTGAATATTTGATAATCCATAGGCCATTTTCTGTCGGTGGTCCTTTGGAACCAAGCCTTTATCTCTGATGGTTTCCAAGACATTCAGTGGTGAATGTGACGCAATGGTTGGCATGACCTTGATACAACATCTAAACAAAGGTCAATCGATTTCTCATATACGACATCCTATAGGCTGTCTATAGTAACTGTTGCTCTAGGACGCACTGTTTAGCCAGAATACATAACGCTACAGACGACGATAACGACCGCGATACGACAGACAGATGTTACACTGTACTGTAAGCGCGACCGTTAGTGCGGTCGGCTAAAAACTGAATATGCTAATTTGCAGTAGTTAATTTTGTTGTTTGTACCTGTAAGCCGTGGCTACCACTATCGGCCACCCTAAGTCATCAATAGCCATAAGCCACGACTTAAGCCAGCTAGCCAGTCGTAGGGATTGTAAGCCAGCCGTCAGAGACTCTAAACCACGGCTTTGGGGTCTATTCAGCTGTGTGTAGAGATCACAACTCTGGAAAAGTATAATAATTATATTCTGCAATGTGACTTGTGTTGTCTTTTCAGTGTATTACTAGCGGTAATCTGTAATCATGTGTTGCTGATGTGTGTATGTGTATGAACAGTGTCACGTGCTGTTTGCTGCTGACGTCATCTGCGTTCGACATTCAGTGAACTGTGCGGCATAGTATTGTGAGTATTTTAATGTTCATGATTTTTGGTGTTTCATTTCAGGCCCAGATGTTAATATTTACACATGACGGCTAGGGCTGCCGCCCGGGTACCCGCACCCGGGCGGCAGCCCTAGCCGTCAATTACCCGGGTAATTTTTTACTACCCGCCGGTACCCGGGTACGCAACTGTAGTCTTTGAAATTTTTGCAACCGGTCAACCCTGCACAAAAATATTTGCAAAGTATGATGTGCTACTTTTCTGAGACGTGGTACATCTTTATTTACCAAAGGTGGTAGCAGTCGCAACATTGCGTCATTAATCGCTATGTCTGATGTAAAACAAGAAAGCCTAGCTAATGCTAAGCATGCAACATGCATATGAAGGCCCCTAGTGAAGAAATGTACGGCAGATAATAAACCCGGCAAGGAACATCAACATGTATCGTTGACTTGAAAAGTACATTCAGTGGCTAAAGATGAAGGCGTAGCTGCATTATTTCTAATGCATAGGGACTAACTCAAAAATCAAACAGCAGTATCACAAGTTTATTTCATATTTCTCAATATTTTAACAGCAAATAAAAAAAACAAAAATGTATGCATAAATATTGTTATTAAATTGAACAATATTATATAAGCCTCTGCAATTATAGGGGTTATTGGCTATATATGGGCCATATACTATCTTTATTTACTTATTTACTTCCTACTTCCGTTTCCGGTCGGGTACCCGGGTACCTGTCGTATTACCCGACGGGTACCCGGGTAATAAATTACACGGATACGTCAGCCCTAATGACGGCTTAACGCTATCTGATACAGAAACTGTCTGTCTGCATCATGAGGCTTGATTATAGCTGAAATTTTTGACCTAAGAGTGCCCGGATATCAAAAATTACAAAAGACGGCTTAACACAGTCTTGTGGAGAAACTGTTCGTCACCAGTCGACGTGTGACTTTGTTGTGCCAGCCCTTGATTCTGTTGTGTGTCTGGACGTCTTAGCCATTGTCTGTCAACATCGTTCTCCTGTCGCAGTTGTCTGCTTTACATTGTTCGTCAACTAACTTGTTTTACGTAAGCACCAAACAATTCCCTGTAATAACAGTTGTGTACTACACAGGGTACCTTAAAAAGTGTCTGTTGCCATGATGTAAGTTACTACCAAACTAGTTAGTTGTAAATTGCTTGTTTGATTGAGCATGGTTTAACGTCTCCACCAACACAGTATAGGCTATACGGGCGACGCTTGCGTGTGTTGTATAGTGTGTTTTGCTGGTGATTACTGATTATTATTACTGGTAAACTTGCGACCTGCCTGCAGTGTCAATACAGCCACGTCAGAGTGCCCAGATATCAAAATTTGCGGCTATAAAGCATCCTGTGCCAGACCATGATAAACTGTCATGTGTAATTTTTGACATCCGGGCACTGTGACACTTAGTGCTGAGCATCAGAGTGCCCGGATGGCAAAATTTACAAATGACGGCTCATCTCGGTCTGGCACAGCTGTTTTAATTTGAGTTTTTGTGTTAGTCTAGTCGACTAAAAGTGTTGAGTTTCCGAGTTTCAGCGGTTTGGCGTTAGACTTTCTGTGAAGCAGTCATGGGTTTGGTTGCCGGTCAGACCATAATCACTGCCACCTATGTCAAGTCAGCCTTCCGTCCCTCCAGCATAGGTAAATCGAGTCTCGGCCTTAAGACTGGTGTGCTGGCTGACGTGGGGCTGCAAGTAATAATTGTGCGACACCTGATCTGGTGACATCCCATAGCTCTGAGATGGCTAGCCCATCAAGAACTTATCTAGCTTAACCTGTTGTTACTTTTGTCAACCAGGCTGTCCTGCTGATTCGCCGAATGTCATGTCTGATCAGTCGTTGATCATGTGCCAGTTCGCGTCCAATCTATCTTGCTTGTATCTGGCAGGTTACTCATGTCGGCCATAGAAGAAAATAGACCAGGCCACTTTTAACAGTCATATCATTGCCACTCTGTACGAGCGAAGATGGCAGATTGTATGACAGCTACCCAAATTTTTGGTGTGTATGATGTTGCCCTGCGATAGATCGTTGACGCTCTATCATGATGTTCAGAGGGCGTATCTGACTGAACAGTGTGATGTCTCATGTGCAGTTGGCTTACTATCAAGGTCACTTTTTTGAAACTGCATGCTTGAAGGTCGTCTGATGCATGATTGACGCCGGCGAGTGTTAGAAGTGACAATACTGGGCCTACTGCACGTGAGTGTCGCCTTTGACACCGTGCACTATGAGATCATCCTACAGAGTGTGAAGGAGTCTTTAGGTGCTAGTGGGCAAGCTCTTAAGTGGCTCGGCTCATTCCCCATTGACATACTGAAACATGTTGCTTTTAGTCGTAGAATATCTACTCTGCAGATATTGCTGCAGGGCATTCCCAAGGATCTAAATAGTAGAGATGCGCCAAAGTTAGATTGCGCCAATGTTTGGCCGAACTAGTCGGCCGAAGGGTTGTGCTCAGTTCGGCAATGTTGTGATATTTGGCCATACTGCAGGTGATATGATGTGTTGTGATGTGTTGTGCTGACTGACGTCTTACGCTGGTGTTTCTGTTGCTATTACAGCTTCTCGGCAGTGACAGAATGTCTGTCTCTCTCGTCTGGATTCAGTATAGCTGAAATTTGGCATCAGAGTGTACGGATGTCAAAAATTACAAATGACGGCTTAACACAGTCTGGCACAGGAAATGTCTGACTGTTTTGTCTGCTGACTTAGTGACAATACAATACGATAGGAGAGTTTAACGCAGACTCGAAAGCTGAGTATTCAGCTTTATCTAGCACATGTAGCCAGAAAAAAAATATAAAAAAGAAGCAACTGAAACAAACAAACGTCAGTGCCCCTTTAATTCATTGCACGTTAAGATCCTTGAAGTCAGTCCAGAAGGAATAAGAGTGACTATGGTGGAAAGGATTTGTGAAAGAGATGAGTTTTAAGTCTGGAGTGAAAGGTAGAGGCAGTGATAGGTGATGAGAGTGAAGGTTGTGACTGTGATGAGGTGATATGTGCAGGATGAGGTGAAGCAGGAGGACAGTGAACAGAATGAGGTTAACGGAATGAAGAAGAGAGCTGATTCCACAGGTAGAGTGATGCATATGTGAAACAGCGGTTGGTGATATGTAACGATGAAGATGCGGATGGTCGAGCTATGGTGACAACAGAGGAGTGGGCTTTACCTGAAGACTGAGCACAGATGACATTGTGTAGGTAGTCAGGTTGGCTGGTTGTAAGAACTTAGGATGGTGGTATTTGTGCTGCTGTTACAGTTCCTCGGCAGCGACAGAATGGAACTGTATGTCTGTCTCGTCAGGATACAGTATAGCTGAAATTTATGACATCGTGGTGCCTGGATGTCAAAAATTACAAATGACGGCTTAACCCAGTCTGGCATAGTATGTGTCAGAGTAGATGCCGCAGAGCTGCCCGGTGTATGTCAGCTGGTGTTGTGCTGTGTTCTAGTGGCAGACTGTAGTCTCTCTGACATCATCGCAGCTGTTTATGTAGCAGACAGCAGTCACAGTGGATGCAGCAGTTGCCTTTGACACTTCATATGAAAAGCCTCGAGGGCCCTGGAATCAGTGGACTGCATATAATAATACAGACTGCACCAGGGCATGGTAAATGCGCGTTTTTGTGGTGAGTGAAAGGCGTTGGTTATTCCAAATGTGTTGGAGCGATGACATTACTGACGACACTCGTTCGATACGTCTGTTAATGTCTGGGCGGCAATAGCCATCGGAGGTGAAAACGCTTCCAAGGCAGATAAAGTTGTCCACGCTTTCAACAGCGTTTCCATCTACTACGATGCTAGCTAGTTGAGTACTAGCGCCAAGGTTCTGAAGCTTTGTTTTTGGCCATGAGACTTGGAGGCCAAGTGCAGTGGCTGTGTCCTTTAAGTTGTATAGGCAGGAGGCAGCTTCGGTTGCTGAATAGATTGAGTCGTATCGTTGACATACAGTGTAGGAGTCAATAAAAGTGTTCAGTACTGGTATGCACTTATGGTATGCTTAATGAGTGAAAGGAAATTAAATTACATGATTACAAATTACAACATGGAAATAAAATAAAAACAAAAACATAGCATCTGTTTACACATTGAAGTACCAAAGCAGTTGAAAAGTACGAGCACCCCAGCTGGCGTGCTTGCCGCCGCATGGCGCTACCATCCTATGTATGGAAAGCCGCTTATTGCCCATACCACAAACTAGTGCTGTGCGAATATTCGAAATTTCAAATCGAATAGAATAGTTACTTCAGTATTTGACTCTATTCCAAAAACGAGCACAATTATTGAAAATTTTTGAATACTTACAGTCACCAACTTCTTACTAATTTAACAGAATGACGCTGGTTTTTCACCTTAACAAGCATGCCTAGCAATCAACAAATATGAAGTCATCTGTTGGCCCATTATGGACCACCAAGTACTGAAACTCATACAACAGAAACCATGACAGTGCGGTGCCATAAAACAGTTGAATTTATTTAACCAGTACTTATTATTGGTGACTTTTGAGACCGACGATAACTATTCCATTCTATTCGATTTGAAATCAAAAAAATGAAAAAAAAACACAATACACACAGCACTGCCACAAACACGTTGTAATGAGAATACTCGACTTCGCGTCTTATGCTGTGCTTAGAGGTTATGGTTAGTGTTAGTTTATTACTTAAACCGCGGTGGGGTTTGGGGAGAGCGTCTCTCGAAATAAAATATGTAAACATTGTGACCGTTAACCGCACTTGGCAACACCGGACTGTATTAGCCCAATTTATGACTGATTATTTCGCTTCGACAACAACATTAAGACATAAGACGAGCTAATTATCCACAATTGACAAAAGGAATCAACTTCACTGGACGCTCGTGATGAGTTGACTTCTATCGTGTTATTTGTTAAGTGTTGTTTTTCTGTCGTTGCTTTCGGTAGTTTGACCAAATGTTGTCTGTTGGCAGGCTCGTCTGTGTGTTTGCTGCTGCCGCATCATCCGTGTGTCAGCAGGACTCGTCGTTGTATCGTTGAACTACTGCTGCTGTCTCGCGTCGCGTCAGCCCGCGTGTCAGCTGGACTCGTCGTTGTATCGTTGAACTACTGCTGCTGCATCATCCCCTTTGGAGGACTCGTCGTTGGCAGATCAGTAGTTTTACGTTAGTATCATACCGTTAGTTATAATATACACTGTGTTTCAAAAAAAATTGGCATCTTTTTCTTTTAACAATAACTAACTCAAATGTTGACCGATTGTAATGATATTTGGTGGGAGTATACCTGACTCTATTTGCAACATAACCGTGTGCAACATGTGAGGTTAACGGTCATTAAGCATCACTATTTTGACGTTTTAAAATGACATTAAATGTTTTTCCATTACAACGATGCAACAATGGAAACATCGCGAATCACGCAGCCTTTGTGATGGCAATTAAGTTGCTTCTGTGAAATTATGCAATTTTGGATTAAATTACTTGCGTGACAGGTGTTTGCTAATGTCACGGCTAACTTGGGCTAAGTGGTATTCTCTTATTTAATTCAAGGTGCACTTGCGCACGTTGCCTGGGTAGCAGACGACGCATTAACGTAAACATGGTTTTCACCGACGACGATCGAATTCTGATGGAAAATCTGTATATTTTTAAGGTTACGGTGAGAAAAAACTTATTAATGAGTTTCCAGATAAATGTTGGGCTTTAAGCTCACTGAACACATTACTGAATTATTTGAATATTTTGGCGTTACTGCATCGGCAGCCCCACCGCCGTTCAGGCCTGGCAACCCTGCCTTCTGTGGGAGCCGTCACCCCACATTAGTGTAGACTAGGGGACTTGCTGTGTTTTGTGTTCATGTTTGCTTATTGTATGTTTGATTTGTCTGTGTACTATTTGTTCCTTCAGTACTTTGATACTGTTGGTTGGGTCCTTTGACCTGTAAAAACCGTTTCCCATATAACCTATACTGTGTTGGCAGGGACGTAAAAACACTGCTCAATACAATCCAGTTAGCATATTTCGCTTGTATGCTTTGCATCGTTCTTCCTTGCATCGCTTGTCGTAATTGCTTTAAAAAAACTTACCGTTTCAGATATCATGATATCTATGCATATGTTATACCATAGAGCGAAAGGCATATAACATTTTATTGCAAATAGAGTCAGGTATTTTCCCACCAAATATCATTAAAATCAGTCAACATTTGACTTAGTTATTGTTGAAGTAAAAAGGGTGCCAATTATTTTGAAGCACAACGTAGAGCTTAACAGTTCATCAAGGCTCATCCTGAATCATGAAACTTTAAGCAGTTTCAATGATGTTATTATAATACATGCTGTGTAGTGTGTTGTCAGTCTGCGCCTGCTTTACACTTCAAGTCGATTATCATGTGTAAGAATTGGAAAATGACTAATTTAATGTACAAATATGAAATTTGGTCTTAGTGTGAAGAGTGACAGCTCGGCTGGTGTGAACTGACAGTTTGGCCGGTCTTGTGGTCTGCCTGTGTGGTTCGTAGCGTGAACAGTGTCCAGTGTCAGCTCGGCCGGTCTTGTGGTCTGCCTGTGTGGTTCGTAGTGTCAACAGTGACAGTTCGGCCAGTCTTGTGGTCTACCTGTGTGGTTCGTAGCGTGAACAGTGACAGTACGGCCGGTCTTGTGGTCTGCCTGTGTAGTTCGTAGTGTCAACAGTGACAGTTCGGCCAGTCTTGTGGTCTGCCTGTGTAGTTCGTAGCGTGAACTGTGACAGTTCGGCCGGTTTTGCGGTCTGCCTGTGTGGTTCGTAGCGTGAACTGTAACAGCTCGGCCGGTCTTGTGGTCTGCCTGTGCAGTTCGTAGTGTCAACAGTGACAGTTCGGCCGGTCTTGAGGTCTACCTGTGTAGTTCGTAGCGTGAACTGTGACAGTTCGGCCAGTCTTGTGGTCTACCTGTGTAGTTTGTAGTGTCAACAGTTACAGTTTGGCCAGTCTTGTGGTCTGCCTGTGTGGTTCGTAGTGTGAACAGTGTCAGCTCGGCCAGTCTTGTGGTCTACCTGTGTTGACAGTACGGCCGGTCGTGTGGTCTGCCTGTGTGGTTCGTAGTGTGAACTGTAACAGCTCGGCCGGTCTTGTGGTCTGCCTGTGTGGTTCGTAGTGTGAACAGTGTCAGCTCGGCCGGTTTTGTGGTCTGCCTGTGTGGTTCGTAGCGTGAACTGTGGCAGTTCGGCCAGTCTTGTGGTCTGCCTGTGTGGTTAGTAGCGTGAACAGTGTCAGCTCGGCCGGTCTTGTGGTCTACCTGTGTAGTTCGTAGCGTGAACTGTGACAGTTCGGCCGGTCTTGTGGTCTGCCTGTTTGGTTAGTAGCGTGGACAGTGTCAGCTCGGCCGGTCTTGTGGTCTGCCTGTGTAGTTCGTAGTGTCAACAGTGACAGCTTGGCCAGTTTTGCGGTCTGCCTGTGTAGATCGTAGTGTGAACTGTGACAGTTCGGCCGGTCTTGCGGTCTGCCTGTGTAGATCGTAGTGTCAACAGTGACAGTTCGGCCCGTCTTGTGGTCTACCTGTGTGGTTCGTAGTGTGAACAGTGTCAGCTCGGCCGGTCTTGTGGTCTGCCTGTGTAGATCGTAGTGTCAACAGTGACAGCTCGGCCGGTCTTGTGGTCTGCCTGTGTAGTTCGTAGTGTGAACTGTGACAGTTCGGCCAGTCTTGTGGTCTGCCTGTGT
>Ga0209787_1000121_pt1 | contig 13793 bp, 2 predicted proteins | sample WorMetLIZISLAND2_2_FD_187414 | JGI IMG/M metagenome (GOLD analysis project Ga0209787, IMG submission 187414) | Marine gutless worms symbiont microbial communities from Max Planck institute for Marine Microbiology, Germany - Olavius loisae LIZARD... ... | reverse complement strand
CTATGTAATCTAATACTATGTCTACATGTAATACAAATTAATATGAAAACAAACAATCATTCTGCAGTATTTGTCTGATACTCAATATTCGCAGAATTGACAGCAATTGTGGGTTTTGCTTACGGTAAGAAGAACGAGGTCGTCAATTTTACGCTTAAATGCAGTCAGTCTGCATGTACATAGAAACAGCATTAGAACATAACTTAGATTTAATAGTCGTTGACAGCTGCAAGATTTCTGTAGAGTCTCCGTTTCATCGTGCAACGTCTAACTTATCATCAAAGAACTTGTTTCTCGTGTTCACTCAGAATTTCTCTCCGGTGGCCGGGATAAGATGGGTTGCAATGGAATCCTTCTTTCAAAAAGCAGTATGATAAGAGGTTTGGCAAGACACAAGAACGACAAGTATTAGTTGGGACAAGGAGGGAGTGGGCAGTACAGACAAATTGGGACAGAAGAATAAGGAATTTTAGACCTGTCAAATTCTGCACATGAAACAAATATACAACCACTCAGTCGTAGTCATTCCAGACAGCCAGGAAAACTCTGAAACTACTGGAGGTACTAACAGTCCTCAATCTGTCACTGACACACTCTTTACTCATCCTTTGTTCATAATTCATCTGGTAGTCGACACCCACTATTGATCATCATCACGCACAATGTTAGTGGACAATTACAACACAGCAATAAATATAATTTGTTTACAAGCTCACTTACAGCATGCTAGGTCAACCTGAGGCACTCGACAGGTTGCCAAGCGTGTGCATACCACATTATATACAATACTGTATGAAACCAATGCTACAAACTGAACATTGCAATCCGGTAATACTGACATTGGTGAACGATCAACGTGATTGGTACCAGCCGAATACTCCAATGTGGCAACACTGACGACAAACCTACAATCCATGCTATCAGCCGGACAAACCTGTACTAATAGCATGGCTTTCTATGTAGCTTTCTAAGTTTGAGACATTTCTATCCGGTAATTCTGACTTTTGTTTGTCGGGCAAACCTAAATATTCGAATCCTGGCTGCTGTTTGGCGTACGGACATTGTGTGAATTTTCTATGGTAAAAGCCGGACAAACCGGCAGACATCGAGCTAGTGTATGATGACAGCGAGTGATTGATGGCGAGCTCAAAGAAATTCACAACAAGAAGTACAACCCATAAAACTAACAGCAAACATTATACTCCGTAGCAGTCCTTGCAGTCACGTAGACAACGCATACAAAATTACAGAAACGGGGTCACGTAACTGATGAAAACCTGCATTACCTCCATTACCTGCATTATGATAAACAGGGAATAAGTACAGTAGTACAACAAAATGTTGTGACCGAAGAATTAGGATTTTAGCACATGGAGGGAAAAAGCCAGTCAGTTTTGCAATCTTAACAGCATATGTTAACTGAAATATTTTCTTACTTAATCACAAAATCAGCTATGGACTAGACACCATCCACAAAATACGTTGCCCAGTGCCACTCCAGAAAAACCTTACCAGCTCTGTGCTAGTGTCCAGTCCATCCGGACAAACCGGCATAGAGATTGATAGAGACGAGATAAACACTTCGCACGTTGCCGATATGGTGATCTGCCTGTGGTAACAAGACTACACACTTGTACACATGCATAGAAGAAACCGGTCAGTTGTGCAACCTTGACAGAATCTGTGATGAGGCACCAGAGTGTGGTAACAAAGCGTCGATCAGATTGATTCTGTTATCTGCAATATTTACTCACTGCACATGAAAAACATATACAACCAGTTCGTCATAGTCATTGCAGACAACCAGCCAAACTCCGAAACTGCTGGAGGTACAAAGCGACCGCAGTCTATCATTGACACACTCTGTATTAATCCTCTGTTCATTAATAATCATTACGCACAATGTGAGTGGACAATTACAACACAGCAATAAATATAAATTGTTTACAAGCTCACTTACAATGACATGCTGGGTCAATCGGGATGACTGAGGCACTCGACAGGTTGACTAAGCGTGTGCGTACCACACTATCTGCAATAACAGCTGAAACCATGCTACCAACTGGACATTGCAATCAACGTGATTGGTACCAGCCGAATACTCCAATGTGGCAACACTGACGACAAACCTACAATCCATGCTGTCAGTCGGACAAACCTGTACTAATAGCATGGCTTTGTATTTGAGACATTTCGATCCGGCAATTTTGACTTTTGATTGTCGGAACAACCTAAATATTCCAATCCGGGCTATAAACTATGTCTGACATACATTTGCATAATAAAACATAACGAATATAACTTGAATAAAACTCAGACTCCGAAGTTCCGAACATATGTGCTTGTCCGTGTTACACGCACCATTGGTCATCATGACTTACAACGTGGGTGTACAATTACATCAGGTTTTGAAATTGAGTAAATTTATGGTTCTACGTCGTCGGTTTGCTCGCTGGTGGCAGACGTATTCGGCACTTTGCTGACCTTACGAGAATTCGCAGCCACCGCTTTCACATGATGCTGATTTTTACTCATGCTCACGAGAACTAAATCAGCGATGTTGCGTGCGAAGGCTTTGTCATTATGCATTTGATAAGCTAAGTGGTTGGAACGTAATTTTGTTCTGGCAACGTCAGACAGCTGTAACATCTCCATACTGCGTTCACCGGAACGGGCCAAATTCAATACTGCGTGAAAGAACATTGTTTTCTCCGCTTCATTCAAAATTTCTCGTCTCTTCTCAACAAAGTCTGGAATATTTTGCTTCATCCACGATAAGCATGAAAGAACAGCATTCGTGTGTTTGCCAGTACTTAAAACGACCTGAAATTTTCTATCTCGATGCACTGTTGATGTACGACTATACAATGACCCAAGTTCTCTGTCTGGAATGTCGCGTATCTTGCTGTTTATGCCCATCTGCCCATCACAAATCAGCTTCATTGCATTTGTGGTTGCTTGCGTTAACGCACCAGCTTCGATGTTTTTCATTCCCAATCCTTTGTGACCAGTCAGTTGTTTCACGACGACTTTAATATGATCAACTGCGTCATAAGTGGAATTGCCTTCAAACTCAGACAGCGAAGACCACAATTCACTGCACTGAACCATGTTGTCTTTGATTACAGCAACAGTAGATGGATCTCTGTAGTAACAGTTACGCAAACGAGAATGTAAACAACCAAAATTTTCCAACACAAACGAGTTCCATCGACAGTTCAGCACCACCCAGTAAGTAATTTCAGGAAATACTGCGACTGCTATTGTTCTATTGACGTGCACTGATGGTGATGCAGGAACGAGCTGTCTGAAATTTGAACTGCCACACAATATTTCGTCAAGCGCATGCAACAATGCGTCGCCAACGTCATCGAGTTTCACTAATTTGTCAGACGCAATAATCTCACGCCAGTGTTGCTGTAGATTTGAGTCAACGGTCAGTTTCATCTGTTTCAGTTGCTCATCGTCGGCCTCCATAATATAACGAAAAACGTCGCTGGACATTTTCTTTTTCGCTTTGTATATCCCTGACTTACACTTGTCTGAATGATTTGTTTCGGTGTCACTCGAAGACTCGTCATCCGACGGCTCAACGTCAGCATCAGAGTTGTGGACATTTAAAACAGACGGATTTGAATCTGCTCTAGATCGTTGTTGTAGATATATGGTAGGACGTAGTTGCAATGCTTCAACGATTTCGTCACCGAGGTGAAACAGCGGTCCATTTGCACGATGCATGTGCGGAGAAGACATTTGAACAATGCAATGTGCTTCATCAGATGCTTGCTGTTGTAACAATCTGCCGAGTTCTACCGAAAACTGTTTTGAATTTCTGTTTCGTCGATCAATCTGCTCCAGGTGAACAATGACTCGATCAACTGTATTGTCACTATAGGTTGGATTCATCCATGACAATAGGTCCGTCTGTTCAGTTAACGCGACTAGCACATCGGCTGCTTTGAAACGACTTTTCAGCTGCAAATCCGTATAGTTCATTGCTGCGACAATGTTGGGAGACTTGCCAACATTTTTCTCAACGACTGCGATGGCAAAGTTCTTAACACCTTGATCGATGCCAACATGTCTTTCTGATAACAACGGCCTACAGAACATCGCGAATTCTAAGTTACCGATATTTACTAGAAAGTCTGCGTCAGATGTCGAATGCTGTGAAACATAGTGATTACATACTGGAGGCTCTTTCTGTTGTTGTAAGAAGCGCCATTCTTCGCCATTTTTGCTGCTATCTGGTGTACATGCCAACTCATCAATAATTTCATCATGCTTGCCATGAGCTGCTCCAAATTCCGTCGAAGATTTCCGCAGTTTTTCATCAACAGTTCGTCTGTGCTTGTCCGCATCATTCTGCCCAATTTTCCGCCACACGCTCGGGTGAATAGGACTCACGAACAGATTTTCCAGTTTCGTCACGCGTGTACAAGCGACATAGAGGAGTGAGCTAATTTCTGGTGGCATTTTCGTGTCTGGATTCTCAAGTCCCAAGTCAACAGATACAAGACAATTAGCTAAAGTTTGTCCTTGCGCTCTATGTGCAGTGATGTTGCTTGCCAGATCGAGCGGAAATTGTATCCTGTAGCAGTCTTTTTCCAGCTGTTTCTTTCTGACCCAGGACGGCAGAGAACTTATTTTTACGCTGAAGCGTCTTCTGAACACAGGCACCCATGTCGGCTGATTCGGAAACGGAAATATGCGTCTGTCGGTTCCTTCTTTTCTGTCAATAAATCCTTGAAATCCTGCGAATGACACGATTATGCAGTATGGTGCAACGTGATCTCCAGCCAGCAACAATTCAGCGTCAGCATTGTTGAAAATTACTCGTACGACAGTGCCCGACTGAGATGTAACGAGACCAGCAGCAATGTTTACATTGTGCAATAGACGAACTTCGCAACCCTCTGCAACACATAGAATGTTTGGCGCGTAATCATAAGCTTGAGGTGGTAGTGCACTCAGTGCGTCTGAGATTTGACTGTTGTCATTCGTGACGTGATAAGTTGCTTTGCAAATGTACATGCGCCGTTGTGGGGTCGATAGTTTGCATTCGTTCCATAGTTGACGCCAATTGTGCATTGAGCACATTTCATTCTGATAGTGAATGCCGAAGTCTGTACAGGCATCTGGAAACCGTGTACGTTGATAAGTCAACATTGTGCAATCTTGCTCTGTCAGTTCGCCCTGTCTCATGCGATCACATATCTCGCCCAACAGGCCAGAATTTCTTTGTAAACGCTGTAAGTATATACAGTTTGGAACAAGATATTTCTCGAAGATTAGCTGCCCAGTCTTTGTTCGTTTCGATTGCTTACTTTCCCGTCTTGTTTTAGTACCATCACACGCCAATCGTCCGTCATCATACACCGCTGGTCCGCCGATTGGTGGAAGTTGTGCTTGATCACCGAGAAACAGCATTTTCTTTCCTCCGAAAGGAGCTAGTTCACCTTGTGCATTCTTTTTATGCTTCGGATTGAATGCGGCTGTCATCATCTCGTCAATTAACGCAAAATATGCCGGAGGTATTGCAAGTGCTTCTTCGATGACATACAGATCAATGTCTTCGTGAGCGACTCTGAACTCCGTCACTTTTTTGCTATCGGGTTTCATTTCCGTCATCGCAGAGTTATGCTGGTAGTGAGACCATGCAAACATAGAGTGTATCGTCGGCCCGTTGAACAACGAAGCAGCTTTTCCTGTGTAAGCAGTAGCTTGTACGCGACCTTGAAAATGTTCACATATCTTCAAAGCTGTAGCAGTCTTGCCACTTCCGGCGCGCCCGCATATGAACAAGATCTGATGATTTTCGTCTGTACCCAAGTCTACCGCAAACTTCTGAATTGCAGTCATGTCATTGTAGTTTACTGGTGACACAGGTGGATTAGCAATGAAACGTTTCGCCTTGTCATGCGTCGAAATTTCTTCCAAACGTTGCCACTTATTCTGCAGTGGAAAAGCAACACACAGTTCATTCATTACCGGCGCCTTTTGCTCCATGATATCACGAAACGTGTCTGGAGGCATGAAGTTTTCAAATGTTGGATATTCAGATAAATCTGACTCGTCATTCACGGCAGGTCGTATATCAACATCTACATTAACGAGTTCATCGACATCTTCGTACTGCGCCTTCAACACACCTTTGTTGTCGACACGATCAAGATGAACGTCTCGGTTGTGCTGATTAACGAGATATATAGAATAAGCAAACTGGTTATCTCTTTGCCATGAGCTGCCAGGTGGCGCCACTCTACCGTCATCGTAAAACTGCTTGTACACTTTGAAAAATTCTTCTAGACGTTGAAGACTGTGCCGGCTGTCAATCTCCGTGTGTCTGTCACGGTCATTGAGCATTTCGCATACAGCGGCGGACAGAAACGTCTCGTCTGGCGAATTTTTCCACGACACGTACATCACTAGCTCATAATATGCGCGATACAGTTGATGACGTTTGTCAATGGAAAGGTCATAAAAGGTCGTCTGCGTTGTCGTCTTACCGTGCTGAACCAATTCATAATCAATAGCGGGAGCAGTGTACAGAACCGTACTTGGTCTGGTGTGTTTACGTCTGCTGCACAGTGTCAACCGCCAATGACCGGTATTAACATCTCGCGACCGAAACTTGCGCTTGTTTGCGTTGTCAATAACTTTCGAGTCAGCTTTCTTTGAGTTTATCCATGTGTGCTGAATCGATTCAGCAAATTCATTCAGACACATATTGTACACAGATTCTTTCGTCAGACCTCGTCCGAGCTCCGTGTCGTCTCTGCAACGTTCGGCATAAGCACTGTATTCTGTCCTGTCAGAATACTCAATCGTGTATTCGTCATCGTACGGCACCTGCAGATTTGCTCGCCTGTAAAAGCCGACCACATCAACATTAGCAAATGATTTCATCACATCGGGCAAGTTCATGACTTTGTACGCCAGCTCTTGTTTGCTAATGAACGCTCGGTGTGAACAGTCAGCTAGAAGAAGATGAGAAAGAACTTGTTTCATATTAGGCGGCAACAAATCTGTCGATCTCTTATTCAGGTGCTCGATCATCTCATCGAGAAGATGTGCATGTTTACCGGCTTTACTACAGTACTTTGTCACGTACCGAAGCGAGTGAGCTGAGTCAATCAAAACACTCACGTCGTGGTTAGAGCGCAAATACCTGATGAGATAGCGGTTCAAGTTCGCGACTCGGTTACATGTTCTGCGCGAAAGAACGCGTGCTTCCATCTGATTGGCATTGACTTGCATGACAGCTGCCACTGTGTGTTTGAGTGTTTGCTTCGGAAAATCGAAACGACAACCATCACCCGTCAGTGGATCACCGCCGCAACTGGCTCGTATGCACTGATGTAAGCAAGATACAGACGCAATTTCTGCCATCTCTTCAGAGATACTCGATCGACATTCTGGATCGTCAAATCGGCGCATTATAGGATGCGTGTTCAACGTAATGTCGCCCTTTCTGTAGTTTTCTGCGAACTGTTTCCGATTGTCTTCCAAAGAGATAACTTTACTGTCATCATGTCCGTCGATATCAACATTTTCGTTGTAAAACGAGGCAGTAGAAATAGAGTGAGCAAACAGCGCTGCATATCGACTGGCAAGCAAACCCATCTCGATCATATGCCATGCCTGTTCAAGTTTTTCAGTTTTGATGTTGCCGCACTTCAACTCTTGACGTACAACTCGACCGTTGTGAATAATGCGACCTAGGATACCTGTATCAAGAACACCAGGTAACTTAACAACGAAATGAAAATGCGGACAACCACGTGTCTCAGTAAATTCTACGCGGCCCCAGTACCACGATGTTTCAGTGATATCTTGTTCTTTCCAGTTACTTTTCATTTCCTTCTCTTGAATGCCGCAGATCTTTGTGAAGAAGACACGAGTGATAGCCTTCACTTTACGATATAGGTAGATTGCAACGAATGGAGCAAATTTGTTTAGCAACTTTGTGAACTGTGCTGTGTCCTTAACAAAAGGTTCCTCCCTATTCATATCCTTGCCGTATTCTAGCTTGTACAACAATCTTCTTACGTCAGGCGATGCCCGGGGGTCCAGATTTATCGTCATGAAAACATTCGGTGATCCAATGTCTCGAGAAATCGTCTCAATTCCAAGCCTCTCTGCAAACCATTTCTGGCGAGAATTCGGAAGCTGCGTCATTATAGTTGTTAGATCAGGTAGATGAGAGTCAAGCAACCCCGAGTCTTGGTCAACACCATCTCTAAATGCAGTTAAAATGTTATCCAGAGGTACGTGAGCAACACTTGGATGCGAGCTGATATAGTAACCGACAGTGGCTCGAACCGTCTGTTCACTAAGCCGGCTGTACTGATGTGCCATATGAATATCGTCTTCAGCAAAAGTCCACTGCAGCTTTCCGTCACTCATTGCATGCGCAAATAGTGACTGTTTTTTTAGCAGATAACGAGCAAGTTTGTAATCCCCAAAGTCGAGCGGCGACATTTCTCCATGTGCGTATAAGGATGGAAACGCTAAGTTAGCGCTAGAACAATAGGTCTGTTTTCTGACTGTGTTGTCTTTGACTATTTCCAGTTTGCCTTCTTTTCTTATACGCAGCACGTCTTTTGACTTCAGATAAAGTTCTGGATATCTGTCAAAACTAAACACGTGAGTTTCTGCTAGGCCGGAAGTTACTGTTGCATCGGTAAGACCGTCATCGTTGCGCTCTATGTCTGCTTCTATCTGTCGTGCGTCTGATGCTGAGTGTTCAGCCAAACTAGAATCCACTTCTGCAAGTTCTAAGTTCGGTCCCAACTGGTCGATAGCATCGTCGTCTATTGATAATTGATTCTGTCGTCTCAAGCGTATGAATTCTTTGTGATGAAGAAAGAGATATCGCAGCCACTGTCGAACACGATCAGCATTCGCGACAATATACTTGTCTGTATTCTGAACACGTCTTTCAATGATCATATATCTATCTGCAAGAGACGTTCTCGGCAAAACATTGCACCAGGTCGGCACCGGATCCTGAATCAGCGATATACTTTCCAGACGAAGCCGTTTATCTGCATAATGATTTTTCTTTATAGTCACAACTGGATGCACTGGTGCAATCACAGCTTTGTCTCCCGGCTGTAAGTACGGTAAATCTTTCCCGTCAGCTGTTTTCGGATACTCTTTTTGTATCGGCTTGACCTTGTTCCACGCCTCTTGCTTTTTTGCTCTTTCTTTTTCATTCGCCCGTTTGAGATTGATGCAATCATAACAAACGTCTGAATCTATCTGCTCACCGACCAGTAAACCAGTTGATCCACAGTTCTCGCAGTCCACCAGTCTCCACTTACATTCCTCTGTGATGCACAGTTGCATACGTTTGTCATTATACTGTCCTTGATCTGTATCATCTGCAGCCGCCCACGTCCATTCAGTTCTCGGTTGCAGTAATTTGCATGTTTTGTTCAACTCATTCAGTCGTCGTTCGTCATCAGTCGACCAACGAAATCGTCTGTCAGAATCGTCTATTACAACTGGATTCGAAATAACATCTATGACCTCTGACGACAACTTTTCAGTTGTTGTGTTAGAAAGTGACATTATCAACAAGTCATGATACGCTTTAAGTTTATCATACAATGCATCTGTTTGTGGCATTGGTTTATGTCTGGGAATGATCTGTTTCTCCATTTGTTTCATTTTTTCACAAAATGATGACTTGAAATAAGCTTTTCTGGACTGTGCAGCTTCTAGTCTTCTAATTTCATCAGAAACAACTGGCGTACTACTTTTATTTGTTTGATCTTTGATCAATGCTGTATGCGCATGAGAAGCAGTAGCTTTCGATTTAGTTTTTGCTGTAGTTAACAGTTCGTTTCTATTACGAATACGTGCACTTCTACGTACGCTAGAACTGCTGCTATAGGCACTCATGACAGACACGTTATCACACTGCAGTGAATGCACGCTCATAATGTCAATGGCTTGATCTGGTTTACAATGTCGCTGTAATTTATGCATAGACAAGCCTCTGGCTGTGTTATGTACTGAACCGCAACCCATAACATCGCACGCGTATTTGCCTCGCTTTGGTGCTGAACAAAAACCATGTTCAGAGTCTCCAGCAGACAGTTTTTGCCTCTTAGCAATTCTATCGCTTTTTCTGGAACAATAACTTTCAAAACTTTTGACAGATATGTCGTCTGGTTCTACGTCAGTCATAACAGATTCGTTAATGTTTTCTGCGCTATTGCTAATTTTTATGATTGTAGCCGACTCCATAGCACTTTCATGCCTACAGTTTTTATTGTCGTAGTGCACATTCGGTAAAATAATCTGATCTGTGGATTTCTTTGTCGCCGACTTTTTGGTTTTGTGCAATTTGATTTTATGCATATTGAGCATTATTTTCCTTGTGCAACTGTAACTACAATCGAAATAATCGCAGCTGAAATTTTGCATAATTTTTTTATGATGTACTCTAGCTTTATGCATTTTAACAGACGCAGCGCTGGTGCTGGTATAACTACAACCCATAATATTGCAACTTACTACTGGTGTTTTTTGTTTCTCGTCCGCTTTTGTTTGCTTAGTCGTATCTGCGTCCATGTCTCGCGATTCAAACAAAACAACTGGACTATTAAGGATAACAATACCGGCAAACGGTTCTGGCATGTTGTACACATTTGCGAGACTGTACTCGCGTTGCAGACACTGCCATGCGTCGTCCGATGTATCGTAATTCTGTCGACTTATGCCGTGTGTGTTAGCAATAGCTGGAATTATAGGTGCGCAATTATTACCGTACAGTACATCAAAGTGGCCCGGAGTGCTTAGCAAACAAATGTAACCACGAGCACCGGTCTCGTTAAATACATGCCACTCTTTGTTTTGTTGTGAATATGAACAAATAACAAGATCATAAAGCAATGCTATGGAAGCGATATGGCCGTCCTCGCACCAAGCTAAGTTACTCGCAGACAAACCACTCTGTACACGTTGTACTGCATCGTGCATAAATGCTGCATAGTCGTCGACAGACAAGGACGAATCACGAAGACTACCGAAGTTCGTTCTCAGACGATAAAGGTCCGGTATATTCCTAAATACGGCGATGGAATCATTGATGACGTCATTAAAACGCGACTGGTTTCCAGTCAGACAATAAGCGAGAGCGTGAAACCCGCAGAAACCACTTGACGCCATTTTTACTATTGTATATTTGTTTCCAAGAATGTCTTCAATACTATTAGCAGTACGACAAACAACAGAAACAGAAACAGTACGACTATCTGAAGTATTGTCATGATCAGTATCTCTTTCCATTGCACAGTTACGTGCTTGAATGTACCGTTTGTGGTCTAGTGATCTCGGACCGGGGTTTAATTCTACGTCACCACATAGAAGCAGTAAATCAATGTCAAAGTTGTTTACAGAAATATCATGCAGTCTAGTATTGTCGATAACTGAAGGGAAATGTTTACCATATAGATTACTGTATTTTACTAAATATTTACCAGTTTTATCAATCACACGCATAAAAGTAACATTAGATGGTCGCGTATTACTTAACAAAACTTTCAACATACAATCGATTAAGTTGTCAGTATTTCGGAACTCTGTCATAGTTTCTGTATTTGCCGTGTTCGCAGTTGATAGACGAATACCATACTTATTCAAAAGAATATATACTAATGGATCAGAGACAGATAGTTGCAAACAGTATAGAAAACGCGGTACTGTATCGAAGACAAAAAATGTGCGCCGAACGTCTTTATCGCAATATGTGACATCATTAACAGATTTCCGTATGAAACATGTCTTCGTACACGTCACTGAACCAAAATCTGAAACACGATAAGGATTCGTGAACAATGGACTCTGAACAGTCATCGTATTCTTTGTAACGTTCACACAGTCTGCATTTTTATACGGAACACTTGTCCGATACTTACCACAGCACTTACGTTTTTTTGTCGATGTAACACTGCGGTACACTACACTTTCACTGTGTACATCACTCTGCTCATTTTCACTGTCATAATCGTAATCGTCAGTGCACAAAACAGAAAACCTGTTATGAACGAAACTGACATTTCTAACGTCACTTACTTTATTGCGTACCACACGAGAGCAAGCCTGCTTTGCCGACTGTGACGGACTGCAAGAACTTCGTTTGTCAGAAGCGTGCACGTACTGCTTAACAGCACACTTTCGTGTCACAAAACTCGACTTGCAAACATTACCTGCGTCATGTTTGACCGGTTTCACACATGACGGATTTACTATACCTGTTCCATTTGCAACGTACACTGTTACATACTGCTGCCCGGGATAGCTTGCAGGATGAATCCTTGACCTTATCTCTGGCGCTGGCAGTTTCGGAAATGCATCGTCATTAAACACAAAACCTGAACTTACCGGCACTTCTGTCACGTTCACAACAGTGGACTTCAGTGCACGTACCTTTGTCACCAAAGCACAAGCAACGTGCTTTATGCCGGATCGCGACAAATGAAGTCCGTCTAATGCTAAGTTACGACGTGCAGTGGAACTTACCAAATCACCGTCAGACAGACATGCTCTCAAATCGATGAAGTGCGCCCTATCGTGCTCCTCACAATAAGACTTAAGCTGAGAGTTCAAGTCAGCAATGAGCACATTCATCTCAGCCGAATCATCAGTTTTACTGTATGTATTATCAGCCACATACGACACACTTGCAAATGCCAGGTGGGCAGTTTTGCAATGACTCATAACCGCTCTGTAGCAACGATCGTACTCACGCATACAGTGAGTCACTGAGCAACCATTGAGCAAGTTATTGATGCCCGCGTTGACAACAATCAACTGAGATTCGGTGCAGTACTTTTCTGCCAACTCACTCATTTTAGCGATTTCACAACCCGGCACAAAGTGAACGCTATCATACTCGCTGTAACTGATGTCATCGAAAGTACTCTGTAATCTGCGCCACATAGAATCCGACAAAAAAGTCACGCTAAGAGACATTATGAAAGTTAGTAATGACAGACAATAAAACGAATAAACTTCACAGAGGATTTAATGTGTGCTACGTTTCCGTATAGCTGATGCGACAGAACTCTTCCACGTGCAATGCACCAATACAGAGCCGAATTGAGCCGGACCAGGGAATTGACCAACTAATTGCTATCTAGTGCTAATGTAGTAAATAACTACAGTGTCTGCAAAATAACGTTCGTTCAATGTCAGTAGACTATTATTTGATAACTCGTATGTACAGCTTGTAATGCTAGCTCGTAATATCACACGGGTAAGTAAGCTTCGTACTGTTTCACTCAAACAGAGTGCAGAATTGAACCGGACCAGAGAATTGACCAACTAGTTGCTGTCTATAAAGCAGAGACGCTAATGTAGTAAATAACTAGTGTCTACAAAATCACCTTCGTTCAATGTCAGTAGGCTATTGTTTGATAACTAGTATGTAAAGTATGTAAAGCTAGCTCGTAATATCACACGTGTAAGTATCCTTCGTACGGTATCAATTCCACTTTCTCTTTCACTGTCACTCGTTTGTTCTCGTATAATGCGTCACTGTAATCCGTATATAATACGTCATATAAGCCGTAAATCAGTGTCACATATGCACAAATTTTTCACAGCCGGTGTAGGCAGAGGTCAACAGGTTATACTGTGTGCTGGACGCTACCAAACACACAGTCCTGTACTTTTCCTCAACTAAAAGGAAAAGTTTGAAAACCGCAAACAGACAACGTAAACACAAAATAAACTGAATGAACTAACAAATAACTCAAACAAAAACTGAAATATGT
>Ga0209787_1000118_pt1 | contig 14151 bp, 13 predicted proteins | sample WorMetLIZISLAND2_2_FD_187414 | JGI IMG/M metagenome (GOLD analysis project Ga0209787, IMG submission 187414) | Marine gutless worms symbiont microbial communities from Max Planck institute for Marine Microbiology, Germany - Olavius loisae LIZARD... ... | reverse complement strand
AGACTGGGGTTTGAACTGACATTGATCGACTCCTGTGTATTAGGGGCTGTTGACATTCATCATTCACGGTCCGATTGCGGCCCTTTCACGCGCTGACAGCGCGGTGGCCTCGTCAGTACGAAAGACCTCTCACAATCATGTGATTTGTAGTTAAGATCAAGACCCCTGGAGCTTGGGGGCTAGTTGGAAACCACATCCTCTTTTCTGTCCGCAGATTACGCAGATTGTTTCTGTTTCTAATTCTGCGGGAAGCTGCGTAATCTGCGGATAGCAAGTATGGGCGCTCCAAGTGCCAAGGATTTGCTCCCACGCTGGAGCGTAGGAGCCAGAGAGACACCAATGACGTAACTAAATGCAACCCAGTCGTTTAGATCCCGCTGCGTCATTCCGCAGGGATTACTGGAATCCAGTACCAGGAATGGTAAGAACAGAGGGGCTCTGAACGATTACAAGGCAATGAGCTCAAGAGCCATCGATGATAGCAAGTCGATTGCAACAGATTTGCATTCATTCGCGTTCACTTACGGTAGAAGAAGAATCCCCAATGGAGGAACCACCGATGTGATCGGTACCTTGGCGTTGCTGTACTCACCCTTATGATAGCCTGCTGAGTTTGATTCTTCATGCTCAACCAGATTCCAGGCGACAGGTCATCAGGTAGTTGACGTCTGGATCCCGGTTGGCAAAGCGGTAGGTGTCGGTCAGGGGGTTGTAGGTCATGCCGGTAATGTCTTGGGTGTGCATCCCTGCGGTCCGTACCCAGGAGTCCAGTTCTGAGGGTTTGATGAAACGTCCGTAGTCATGAGTCCCCCTCGGCAGCACACCGAGGATATACTCGGCACCGATGATCGCCAACAGGTAGGATTTGAGATTGCGGTTCAGGGTAGAAAAAAAGACGAAACCGCTAGGGCTTACGAGGCGGGCGCAGGCCATGACCACGGACGCCGGGTCAGGTACGTGCTCGAGCAGTTCCATACAGGTAACCACATCGAACCGGGCCGGGCTCTCCGCGGCCAAATCCTCCACTGGGACCCGGCGATAGGTGACCTGGACGCCGGACTCCAGAGTGTGCAGCTCGGCGACCTGCAGGGGTCGCTCCCCCATGTCGATACCGGTCACCTGCGCCCCGAGTACGGCCATACCTTCGGACAGAATACCACCGCCGCAACCGACGTCCAGAACCTCCTTGCCCTTGAGTGCTGCCGCCCGGTCGATATAGTCCAGCCGTAGGGGATTGATGTCGTGCAGAGGCTTGAACTCGCTGTTGGGGTCCCACCAGCGGGCGGCTAGCTCCTCGAACTTGCCGATCTCAGTCTGATCGACATTAGGGGTCGTGTCGGTCATACGGTGCGTCCTCGGTGAGGTTTATCGAGTGCGGCGGCAAAACGGCGCGGCCTGATCAAATCCAAGTGGTACAGACCAGAGCAGTATGCATTACCAGCGATGTTTGCCTGGGCTCGGACGTAGACTTCCATGCGCGCCGCCGCTTTTCCTGCAGTCGATAGCAATCTCGCAGTCACTTATACCTGAAGGCGATCTATCCTGAAACCATAGATTGCCTTAACCTGGGTAGCCGTGGTAGCTTCCCCGAAGCCCAAAGATGATATAGAGTACGCTAACCGGAACTCAAGAAACCCAAAACATTCTGAAGCCTAAGCTGGAGACGGGTTAGGTATCCGGTCACCACAGATCAATGGTCAACTATTGCAGGCTCGCCTGCAGCGTCAGTGGGATAAGGGGTTTGGCAAGATTCTGGAGTGCGTTGAAAGCGATGAGGGAATGGCTGGAACCTATGTCCAAGAGAGGACACTTCTGCCCGCCGACTGGCAGAATCGGAAACACCTCCGCTCCCAGGAGAAGTCACAGCAAACGTGGCCTCAAGGTTGCCTGTGCTGGTGCAAACGAGTTCTGCTCGATACTACGGCAGAACACGCTTAATCGCCTCGATTCCCCGATTATTCTGGCAACCGCTGTTCCACAGTCGAACGGGCTTATTCCGCTTGCAGCGGTACAACGGCAAGAGCCATGAGCGCATACTGAACCAGTACAGAAAGCCCTCAAGATTATAGACACATTTTTTGAACAGGTTTAGCTGTTTCTGTAGCAGTTCTTCATGACCTGAAGGGATGGAATATATCAAGACCTTAAACTGGGAAATTCCGTTTCGATTTGAATTAGCCGCAGCCTATATCGCAGCACTTATAATCGGATCCTCCGGTAGGTTTTGAATTTGAGCTCATCGAATCATTCAAAAACGAATGAAAGGTCTCGATATCTTAATAATTTCCTAAAGGGTGAAATGCGCACACCAATGGCCCAGTTGTTTGAATCTGAGAATGGTCTGATCCGAAAATTTTTTCTTGCCTTTGATCGTGCAAATTTCACTAAATCAATGGGGTCAGACTAGACTGATTCGCGGCAAGCAAGCGATCAAACCAAGCACCAGGCTACTGTTTCTCCAGCCCGCAGCGGCACTAGTCGATCACGACCAAATAGGTAGGAGTTTGGAACCCGCCAAGTCTCCTTAATCAGCCGGATGCGTTCTCGGTTGTAGGGCAGGTGGTAGAAATCGGCCCCGAATCGGCTCGCGAAGCCTTCCAATCTGTCGAGCGCCCCCGCCTGCTCGAAGGCCTCTGCGTATAGCTCGATTGCTGCGTGGGCGCTGAAGATCCCGGCGCATCCACAGGTGGTTTCTTTGCCTGTACGCGGATGGGGGGCGCTGTCCGTGCCGAGAAAAAACTTCGGATTGGCGCTGGTTGCAGCCTTGATGAGGGCTTGACGATGGGTCTCTCGCTTGAGTACCGGCAGACAATAGAAATGGGGCCGGATGCCGCCGACCAGAATCGCATTGCGGTTGTACAAGAGATGGTGCGGCGTGATGGTGGCTGCCAACTGCGGCGGTGCCTCGAGGATAAACCGGACCGCGGCGGCAGTGGTTATGTGTTCCAGGACGATCCGCAGCTCGGGGAAATCCCGGATCAGGGGCTGGAGAACCTGGTCGATGAAGACCAACTCGCGGTCGAAGATGTCTATCTCCTCGGCGATCACTTCTCCATGCACAAGCAGCGGCAGGTCAAGGCGCTGCATCGCCTCCAATGTCGGATAGACGCGGTCAATGCAGGTGACGCCGTGCGCGGCGTTGGTCGTGACTCCCGCAGGATAGAACTTTACCCCATGGACCTCTCCGGACGCGGTGGCGCGCGCGAGCTCCTGGGGCGCTAGGTTGTCGGTGAGATACAGGGTCATCAGGGGCTGGAAGCCGTATCCTGCGGGCAGGGCGGCGAGGATACGGTCGCGGTAGGCGATGGCCTGGGTGGTATCCGTAACCGGGGTAGAGAGATTCGGCATTACCATGGCACGAGCGAAACGGCGTGCCGTATAATGGACCACCGATGCCAGCTGCTCCCCGTCCCGCAAGTGAAGATGCCAATCGTCGGGTTTGAGGACGCTCAATTCGGCCTGGTCGCCCATAGTCCGCTCCCGGAAAGTCCTGCGTATTTGGTTGTCAGCTTACAAAAGTATAGGAGAAAAATTTGACCAAATTATCATAGTTGAAAATCTGGGATTAGAAAATCTTATTTTTCGTAAATGAGAACAATGCTTTCTATGATGAATTCTTAACCTTTATTGCAAAGGTATGGGTATTAAGACATTCGTAGTTTCGTCTTCAGAAGAAGATGAATAGAAAGTTGAAGAAATCATAACTGACTATTATGTTGGTGACTTTCAGAACACTCTATTTGATGGTATCGCACGACCATACAACCAGAGCAAATCTAAGTGGCTCTTTATCATCTGGGCTTTAAGAGATGCTCTACAACAAAGATTACAGTCTATTGCTTTAAACATTTAAGGGACGAAGCTTCAACGAAAAAATAATATGGTTATCAATGGAATTTAAGAGATCCGCAGCCCCTTTAATTTCTGACAGGTAATAATGGTAATGGCCGCTTGAAGGTAGTATGAGGCCATCAAAAGGTGGTCTGCTCGAGGCCACTGCGAAAACATAGTTTATTGGATTTTTATGAACGTTACAAACCCAAACTGGGGGTTTCCCTACAAGGATTAGGAATAAACGATGAAGCATATGATATAGAAGTTGTTGGAGAATCCAGTAAAATACTGATACCCGTCGGAACATAGAGAAACAATGGGAAGAGGCCATGCGTCTCTTCTCACCAGATACATACATGAATTCATATCTGCAGCACACGAGAACGGTTTTACTTGCATTCCAGTAGTCATTGCTGTATCATAGGCAGGAGATTTAAATAGTATTAAGCCAAGTGAACGATACATTTGCGTTCCAGTAAACCCTAATCAGATAGATGAAATAAACCCAATATTTGGGGCAAGAGTTAGAAGGTATTGTTTCAACGGTTTATCTCTAAACCCACCTGCTTTACGATGCAGTTGGCTTACAACATACCCCGTGGTTCCAGATCCAAGAGGGAGGACCAGGTACTAATCCAAATTTTAGCGAATCCGCAAGGATACACGGTTCTATCAATTTTCCGGGAAGCGGCAAAATAGGCATCTATAAAAATTTGAGAGTGGCACAACTCCAGACAGTTCGCTTATTCCTCGATTTAGGATGAAATGCTTGCTCCATCGTCCATCATGTAAATTATGAATTACCGTTATTTTCTCCATTTGTTAAACGATTCTTAGTAGAGTGAGGCATTGCATTTGGTTTGTGCCAAATGACCTCATTCCTTAACATCCACCTATCATCCTGTAGTTCCAAAGCTAGTCTCCAAATTACTCCAAGTAAATTTCCTTTGCTTGTATTTGTCGCCTAGATTAATCCATAGGGTTGCTGTATGTTTCAGAACCCTTCTATATTTCGTGAAAAATTCAAATAAGATTATTAATTATTGAATTTTCCGGGAGAATCTCATCATAGCATATCTTTTCCGTCCATACCTACCTAATATACCGTCGTCAAGCATTCCAGAAAATTCACCCCTCTCAACTTCGTTTCTGGACAAGCGTTTCTGGACAAGCGATTCAATTAAACCTTGAATATTTGAATCACAAAGAGCAGCCTCAAGTTTTAGTCTTCGATGAAGAGCCGGATATCTAACTTGATGTGAATTTGCTTGATTTCCTTCTTAGCTCTTACCATAGTTAAACATATCTTAAGATTGGACTGCCGATCACGCATAGCGTTCTACTTGCAACAGAAAACCACAGGGGTCGTTCAACGTCAAAGCCTCCCGTTTCGAGCGATAGCCTGAGTACCTTCCCGGAAAATTCCCAACTTGGAGTTAATAGTAGTGCGTAACAAGATCAAGAAAGTGGTGCTGGCCTACTCCGGTGGCCTGGATACCTCCGTCATCATCAGGTGGTTGCAGGAGCATTACGGCTGCGAGGTGGTCACTTTCACCGCCGATATCGGTCAGGGTGCGGAGATCGAACCCGCTCGAGCTAAGGCCGAGGCCATGGGAATCAGGGGGATCCATATCGAGGATCTGCGTGAGGAGTTCGCGCGTGCGTTCGTCTACCCCATGTTTCGTACCAACGCCGTCTATGAAGGCGAGTACCTGCTTGGGACTTCCATTGCCCGGCCCCTGATCGCCAAGCGCCTGGTGGAGATCGCCGACGCAACCGGTGCCGATGCCATTGCCCACGGTGCTACTGGTAAGGGTAACGACCAGGTCCGCTTCGAACTCGGCGCTTACGCTCTCAAGCCGGATGTGAAGATCATCGCGCCCTGGCGGGAGTGGGACCTGCTGTCCCGGGAAAAGCTGCTGGCCTATGCCGAGTCCCACGGCATCCCGGTGGAGATGAGGGGTGCGGGCTCCAAGTCCCCTTACTCCATGGACGCCAACCTGCTACATATCTCATATGAGGGCAATGACCTGGAGGACCCCTGGACCGAGCCAGCCGCCGACATGTGGCGTTGGACCCGCGCGCCCGAGCAGGCCCCGGACCGGCCTACTTACCTCGATCTGACCTTCGAGCAGGGGGACATCGTAGCCCTAGACGGCGAGCGATCAACACCGGCCGGGATTCTCACTGCGCTCAATCGTATCGGCGGCGAGAATGGTATCGGTCGCAACGATATCGTGGAAAACCGTTATGTTGGGATGAAATCCCGAGGCTGCTATGAAACCCCCGGCGGAACCATCATGCTGAAGGCCCATCGGGCTATGGAATCCCTGACCCTGGACCGGGAGGCAGCGCATCTAAAGGACGAGCTCATGCCCCGCTACGCCAAACTGGTCTACAACGGCTACTGGTTCACGCCAGAACGCGAGATGCTCCAGGCCGCCATTGACTGTACCCAGCAGGTGGTCAATGGACGGGTACGCCTGAAGCTCTACAAGGGTAATGTCATGGTCGTCGGCCGCAAATCCGAGGCCAATAGTCTATTCGACACCTCCCTCGCCACCTTCGAAGAGGATGCTGGGGCCTACAATCAGGGCGACGCCGCCGGCTTCATTCGGCTCAACGCCCTGCGCTTGCGGGTCGCGGGGCAACAAAGGCGGTGAATGCCTAACTGGGTCGGTATTTGACCTCGCATGTCTACGCGCATTACCCTCGTCCGTCACGGCGAGACGGCTTGGAACGCCGAGGGGCGCCTACAGGGTCACCTCCAGATCATGCTGAACCGGCGTGGCTGGGCCCAAGCCAAGACCCTCGCCACCTGTCTGCAAGATACCTGCTTCGATGCCGTCTATAGCAGCGATTTGCTGCGGGCTCTCCAGACCGCCTGGATGATCATCCGCCACCAGGGGCAGGCTGTTCGCACCGACGCACGCCTGCGCGAGTGGGACCTGGGGGTACTGGCGGGGCTAGGTCGGGCCCAGACGGAACGGGAGCAACCACACGCTGCCAGGATTCGACGCGAGCATCTGGTGGACGAGCCCATACCCGGCGGTGAGAGCCTTCGCCAACGGTTCGAACGGGTGACTGGGGCGATCACCGAGATCGCTGCGCGCCACCGGGGGGAATGCGTCCTGGTGGTGAGCCACGGCGGTCCCCTGGGGGATTGTTACCGCCGCGCGGTTGGAAGGGGGATCGAGGAACGGATGCGGATCGATCTGCGCAACGCCACGCTCAACCAGATTGACATCGACGGGGACGACTGGACAGTAGAATCCTGGGCCCAGACCGAGCATCTCACTGCCGTCGGCTTGTTGTCGAGCTAGGGGCTGTCAACATTGAGCATAAGCGCGGACGATTTCAGGGTATTTTACAGGGTATTTTACGAAGCGCATGGGTTTCGGCATAAATTCATAGTCGACGGAGAGTTACCATGACCGGCCATTGGCGGCCATCCCCCGCTGAGGTCCGTCGCTGGGTGACTATATCCCGAGCCTTACCCGCGGGCATTTCCCCACCAATGCTGAATGAATTGGCATGGGATTGGGAGACGCAGAGCCGTAAATGGGACGAACAAAATAGTAAGCGGGAAAAGCAGAAGGCCGAGGACAGACGCAAATGGGAGGAATCCAACTGGCGCTCCGATGTAATGAATAAGCACATTAATCACTCGATCAGCGCCCTACCCTAGGATCATGGGATCACGGTGGGGCATCCAAGCGTATGCAGACCTTCCGTGATGCATTAGTCGCCATCCTGGTGGATAGCTTCGGGGTAAAGGTGATCAATCAATGTGAACGAGTTCGACGTGATCATCGATGAGCAAATCTGATATGCACATTTTCCGCAAGGTTCACTTTTACGAACGGCATCATGGTAAGCAGACAACCCGCATGATCGTGGTATCGCCCATGATCGAGGATCTGGCGCGCTAAGTCAGCGCAAAGTTGGGGATCAAGATGTATCACGATTCGTTGGATGTGTCGGTGTAGATACCGAAAGAAAGCATCCATGGAAAAGCCTTCTTTTTCGAGGATGATCTGGATCTTACGGACACGTTCGCGGGTTATGCCGAGTCCCCGGGCTACACCCTCCAAGGTGGTGCAATCATGGCCGTGGAGCCTGAATCGCTGCTCCACGACCTCAAGCTGTTTGTCGTTGAGTTTCTCCAGCCACTGGTCCAGGTTGGACCGGACGGTGTGGTCATGGAACTTATCTGCGGGATCCTGCGGCTGATTCAGCCTTGCCGTAGGGCGTGTCGATCAACGCGATATGCTCGTTCAAATCAAGCATGCGCTTGAACGTCCTCGATGGGCTTATTCAAAAGGCTGGCAATATCCTCCGTGGTGGGTTTTCGGTCCTTGCCATACGCACATTCCCTCGTAACTGAGATACCCAGGGTTGAGATTACGGGAGATACTCCAGAGGGTCCACGGAGGCACCATTCCTCCGCACCTCGAAGTGGAGACGATAGGCCCCGTCAGACGCCTGTCCTACCTCCGCGATACCCTGACCGCGCTTCACGCGGGCACCCTCCCTCACCAAGAGCCGGCGGTTGAAGCCGTAAGCGCTCAAATAACCCTTGGCGTGCTTGATGATGATAAGATTTCCATAACCCTTAAGTCCACTGTTGCTGTAGACCACGGTCCCGCTCTCCGCAGCCACCACCTTCTGACCGGGACGCCCGGCGATACGGATACCCTGTAGCGTCCGGTTCCCGCTCCGGAACCCCTGCACGACCTTACCACCGAGCGGCCACCGCCAGCGTAGGCCGGATGCCACCCGCGCGCGCTTGTCCGCTGCGCGCCGCCCTGCCTTGGTCGAGATCCTGGCAGTAACCCTGCGCTTGGTGCTCGACCGCTTTGCCGTTCTTGCTGTCCTTGACGTTTTCCGACCACTGCGTTTAGTCGAACTGATCTTCCCGCGCGGCGTTTCGACACGCAACAGGGAGCCCGCGTAGATACGATAGGGAGACCTCAGCTTATTCCAGCGTGCCAGGGTCTTGTAGCTGACCCTATACCGACGGGCAATCCCGAACAGGGTGTCGCCGCTGCGGATCCGGTAGTAGCCGAGCGGGGCAGGCTCCATGGAGGTGCACCCCGCCAGGACCAACAGCAGGGCCATTAATGCGACCAGGGCGCGACGGTCGACCATCCGCAAGCTACCGACCTCGCTGTCCAGCTGCCGCCACTCGTATCGCCTCCGTCCACATCCGCATAACCTACTGGAAGAGTATCGCCAAGACGACGAGCAGGACCGTGATCCAACCGATATGGTCCACATAGGCTCGCAGGGTGTTTTCCATCCGCTTTCCACTCCAGGCCATGAAGGTGGCAACGAGAAAAAAGCGCGCCCCGCGCCCCACCGTCGAAGCAATCAGGAAAGGGATTAGTGCCATATGCAACACCCCGGCGGAGATGGTGAAGATCTTATAGGGAATGGGAGAAAACCCAGCGATGAAGATGGCCCAGACACCCCACACCCGGAACCAGACCTCGGCCTTGGCGAAGGGCTCGGCGTAGCACCCACCTTCCGAGACTAGGGGGGTGATCAGCTCGAATGCGAAATGGCCGATCAGGTAACCCAACAGACCACCGAGCACCGAGGTGGCCGTGGTCAAGCCCGCGAACCACCAAGCCTGCCGCGGTTTGGCCATACTCATAGGAGCAAGCATGACGTCCGGTGGAATGGGAAAGAAAGAAGATTCCGCGAAGCTCAGTCCCCCCAGATACCAGGGGGCGTGACGGTGCCGCGACCAGGCCATGACACGGTCGTAGAGCAGGGAGAAGATGCGCATCAAGCCACGCCTCCGAGTAAGGGTACGAAAGTAACAGGCTCCAATAGCTCATGGACATAACCCGTTTCGGTTCTCAATACGCGCACCAACACTTGTCGTCCCGAGTGCCCAATGGGCAGTACCATGCAGCCGCCCATGGTCAGCTGATTGACGAGTACGCGGGGAATTCCCGTCGGCGCAGCGGTGACTATAATGGCGTTGAAGGGCGCGTATTCCGGCCAACCCAAGGTACCGTCGCCATGGCGCAGACGCACGTTTCGCAGCCCGAGTCCCCTCAGGATATGCCGAGCCCGCTCCGACAGGTCCGTTACCCGCTCGACGCTGTAGACCCGGCGCGCCATCGAGGCAAGCACCGCAGTCTGAAATCCTGAACCGGTACCGATCTCCAATACGGTGTTGGGACTGCCCGACGCCAGGAGCACCTCAGTCATACGCGCCACCGTATAAGGCTGGGAGATGGTCTGCCCGTGGCCGATGGGCAGGGCTGATTCCTCGTAGGCACGGCTAGCCAGAGCTTCATCCACAAACAGATGGCGCGGCAGTCGGCGCATGACGTCAAGCACCTCCGGATTCCGGCCTCCTCAAGCCGCCAAATTAGACGCTCGCGTGTGCGCTGCGATGTCATTCCGATCCCTTGTTGCATCGTCAGTTGCATCCCTATAGCCGACACGCCGCCTGCCTGAAAGCGACGTGGTACGCCAAATCCACCTGCATCAGGATTCTCATCAGATTTCAGACGCACAGACATCGGAGTTCAGTCAAAATGTAGGTCTGGTCAGGCACCTGCTCCGATGTTTTGGTTGAGCCGATCAATCCAGGCACCCCCTGATTCGCAGACAAAGACCCACCTGGCGTATGGTTTGTCTGGTCACAGCGCGTTCAGCTTGGTTTGACACCTCTCGACCCACAGATGTACGTCTAAACTCAGTCTACCTCCATGACACAGGGCAAAACCGGTCCGTTGAGACCCTTCCTTCGAGAAGACTTATACGTGCTCACCCTAGGTTCTGTTGACATTTACGACTACTGCACTGACTTTACAGACAATTTGACGAATGACTGGAAAGGCTAACTTGATGATTCATGAGAGTTTCCGGTCTAAATGTCAACACGACCTAGTACTCCGTTTCATCCAAATCTTTTGGAATTGGATCTGCACGGCCTGACCACGGCCTACGCCGAGCGCATCCTCGACGAGTTTCTGCGCGACTGTGCCCGCCGGGGTGTGTGCTGTACCCTCATCATCCACGGCAAGGGCAGCCGCTCCCCGGAGCAACCGCCGGTGCTCAAACGCAAGGTAAATTGCTGGCTGCGACGGTACGACGAGGGCCTTGCCTTTTGCTCGGCAACCCGACGTGATGGGGGTACCGGCACCCTCTACCTACTGCTGCTCAACCCGGAGAAATCCCGGTGCAGACGCCGGGATTATCGAATCTAGAAATCTTGAGTTATGTGGCGCTGTTTGGGGAACCGGACGTGTTGCGTTGCGGTGCACAACAACTCGTTGATCTACGGCGGCGCGGTGCCAACGTCTTAACGCAACCTACACCCCAATTATCCCCCACGTGGCCTGTCCGCGCGGACCTCAAGTCCGCGCGGACCTCAAGTCAAGAGTAGGTTTGGCTGACCCCAGGGGTGCCCATCCGGGAACCGTGTGCCCGGTTATTCCAATCGTCCGTCATATGAACTTTTGGGCTACACTGATAATCAGTGTTTATTCGTATTCATTCGTGGTTCTTCCTCAAATAACCAACGCGTTTAGTCAGATTTAGGCTGAATCGAACAGATAGAGCCGGTCTTTATGTCGGATGAGGGCATTGTCTGGACTGATAAAGAGGGGACTAGCAATTGCAGTAGTGGTGTATTCCAGAGTGACAAAGTAATTCATCCGTAATCTCTGAAATCTCTACGGTTTTTACTATTTACCTAGTACTGAACTCCAACAATCATATTCAGAGTAACGCAGCAAGGTTTGAACGACCATCTATCAGTTCTAATTCGCCAGAAGTTCAACGTGATTATTGAAATAAAAGTACATACTTGCCATAGATGTCACAGCAGAGAAATTGTCAGAAATGGCACAAATGGGTATGATAATCCTCAATATCATTAGTGGAACCTGTGGTGCTTATGGCATACTTGAACCACGAGAGTGATATACGGATTAAAAAGAGAATTCATTCGACAGAAGTTGAGTGCATGGCTAAAAAATCGGAACAGTTGATATCCCTTGGAAACATGCTAGAATCCATTGACCCCGAGCATCCACCAGTGTTAGAGGTAGATGAATTATGCGCGTTTGTCTTCAGCACTGTCATCAAAGTTTTGATTTGGGTCGCGTTGAATAGAGAAACCCGACGAAGTCGTGGCTTATGCCTGCAGTGATCGGAATGATGAGACATGCCGAATACTTTGGGATCGCAGACCACCCGCGCATGAATAAAGCCACGATTTTCAGCAACTAATTGGAAAGCGTATCAAGCCGTGACTCCAGATGATCAACATTGCCCCGTGGGTAAAGAAACGGGAGAAACGGCCTATGTTGGGCGATGTAATAATACCCGACACCAGTTACTTAGCACGCTTCGTACGTAAAATCTTATCTTTCCAGAAATGCAGTCTTATGCATGAGATTTGTTCAAGACTCTTCCTGCACCCCTAATAATACCGAATTGTTGATACCTGTCGGCTAACATCCCACTTACTATATCAACCACTACCGCAGTTGCGGTGTGGGTATATTTACGTCTAATTTGTACTTAACTGGTGATCGTTTTGGCCGATCCCTCTCAAGGGAAATCCCTCTCTATGCAAGCGGAGCTTCTCCTCCATCTCCAATGGATCGTCCCTATCGATGCCGCTGAGAGCATCCTCACGGATCATAGCCTACTGGTCACCAGGGGTCAGCCCCCACCAGGCCCTGCTGCCAACCGCGGGGCCCACGCCGACATCCGGTCCGCACAGGAGATCGAGCTCCCACACCATATACTGATCCTCGGACTCATCAACGCCCACACCCACTCCCCCATGACCCTGCTACGGGAATTGGCAGACGACCTGCCGCTGATGACCTAGCTCTACCGGCATATGTGGCTGGTGGAACAATGATGGGCGGATCCCAAATTCATGCGTGCCGGGACCCGGCTCGCCGCCCTAGAGATACTCAAGAGCAGTACCATTTGCCTCAATGATATTTACTTCTCTGCCGAGGTCACCACCAGGACCGTGGTGGATGCCGGTATGCGAGCAGTCGCCGCCATGATCCTGGTGGACTTTCCCACCCGCTTCGCCGAGACGCCGGAGGATTACTTGCGCAAGGGCCTGGAACTCCATGACCGCTTCTGCGACCACGCCCTGATCCATGACGCCTCGCCCCCCCATCCCCCATGCCCCTTACCGGTGTCCGACGGCCCCTGCGAACGTACCCACACCCTGGCCAACGAGTTGGACGTGCCAGTACACATCCATTTGTACAAGACCCATGACGGGGGAGGGAGGAGTCCAGTCTCTGCGCGACCATGGCGGGCGGTCTCTGGTGCGTCTGGAACGCCTGAGCCTCTTGGGACCGAGTCTGGTGGCGGTGCACATGGACCCGATCAAGGCCTCGAAGATCGCGGCTATCGCCCATGTCAACGCCTATGTGGTCCACTTGCCCGGCGTCGAATCTGAAACTCGCTGCAGCCCCTGACCGGTGGCTCGGCTTCTCGCTGCGGAGGTGAATGTCGCCTTGGGGACTGACGGGGCGGCCAGTAACAACGACCTGGATATGATGGCGAGCTCCACACCGCAGCCCTGCTGTGCAAGGGCATAGCCGACTCCCCGGCGGTGTTGCCTGCCTATACCACCCTACGGATGGTGACCCTGAACGGGGGACGGGGGACGCGGGCCCTCGGCATCGACGCTGAGACCGGCTCCTTCGAGATCGGCAAATCCGTAGACATGGTGGCCTTCGACCTGTGGGACCCAAAACCCAAACACCCAACCCGTCTACAATCCGGTCTCCCAGGCCGTCTATGCGGCTGCACGCGACCAAGCCCGACAGGGCTGTAGCCGGTCGGTACCTGATATCATAGTGAATTAAAAGTTGGCAATGGCTAGATTTTGAGCAGTCCTGAATTGTTTGGCGCTGTTCGGAGGACTTGACGTGTTGCATTCGACGCACAACGGCCCGTTGATCGATGGCCAAGCCAGTTGCCGACATCTTAACGCAACCTACACCCACATTACCCACCGCGCGGCCTGCATGTACGGATCTCGCCTTTAAGTAAGGCCTGGGGGGAACTGAATACGACGTTAGGATCCGTTTTGACCGAACAGCTTCTTAAAAATTCGGAATTTCCCAGTTTAAGGTCTTGATTACCGTAATCAGTACCATTAACTGGGTTTTTCATTGGAATTTCCTTTCAGGATTGATCATCGGGTGACAGTGACATAGTTTCACCATACCTTGGAAATGCGCGTTGAAGGCTGCGGCGAAAGCTATCCCAACGCGGGGATGCGCGCATTAGTGCTATGGCGGCTGC
>Ga0209787_1000113_pt1 | contig 14814 bp, 14 predicted proteins | sample WorMetLIZISLAND2_2_FD_187414 | JGI IMG/M metagenome (GOLD analysis project Ga0209787, IMG submission 187414) | Marine gutless worms symbiont microbial communities from Max Planck institute for Marine Microbiology, Germany - Olavius loisae LIZARD... ... | reverse complement strand
TATATAGAGAGAGAGAGAGAGAGAGAGAGAGAGAGAGCTGTGGTAAAGACTCTTTGCTACCTCTTATCAGGTGGTTTTATGACCGATTTTAAGCTACAAAATGAGGTAGGAATGAAATTCGGTCAATCGCTACCTCCGAAATCGACATGCTACCTCGGGGGTAGCATAATGGTAGCCATCCTACCACGGAGGTAGTAAGTATCCTACAACGGTGGTAGCAAGTATACTTGCTCTTACATATGCTACCTCTCTCTCTCTCACTGCCGTTTTTTCTCCCAATTGATATGCTACCTCAGATTTAGCCATCCTACCACGTAGGTGGTAGCAAGTATTGTTGGCTCTCATACATGCTACCTCCCCTATCTCATGATCGTTCCCTTGAAGTGCTACCTCCGAGGTAGAACGGCGCACGCTTTTTCTTAATTTTGAGAATATTTCCTACCTACCGGTAGCTCATCTACATTTGATTCACAATTATCAGATCTGATATTGTGTACTCTTTGTGCTTTAGTGTTTGTATAAGACTGATGGTGCATACTAGTATTTGTGTTTTTTTTGTGTTTTTTAATGTTTCTATTAGTACGTATGGTAAATTCAATGGGTGGCCAGCATTGTTGATCTTCGGGTTTTCTGTCAACCCGGCTCTGTTGTTACTGCTGTGTTGAACTGCCGTGATTGTTATTTGAGTCAAATAAATATCTTCTTTTTCTTCTCAACTTGGACTGCCCCTCTCTGTCGGGTGAGAGAGTTTTGTATCTCCCTCTATAAATGAGAGACTTGCTTGTTAATGTCATTACATATTCTATGTCAGCCACACGTACGGCAGCCATCCTACCACAGAGATCCTACAACTGTGGTAGCAAGTATGCTTGCTCTCACGAATGCTACCTCTCTCTCTCTCTCTCTCTCTCTCTGCCTTTTTTTCTCCCAATCGATATGCTACCTCGGATTTAGCCATCCTACCACGTAGGTGGTAGCAAGTATATTGTTGGCTCTCATACATGCTACCTCCCCTATCTCATGATCGTTCCCTTGAAGTGCTACCTCCAAGGTAGAACGGCGCACGCTCTCTCTTCCTTTTGGGAATATTTCCTACCTCTCAACTTGAACTGCCCCCCCCCTTTCTCTCTCTCGGGTGAGAGATTTTTGTACCTGTTTCCATAAATGACACTACTTGTTTGTTATTGTCATTAAATATTCTATGTCAGCCATATTCGGTGAAAGAGTTTGTGCGATAGGCTTAATATTGCATTATATTGTATTTGCATAGCAAATGGATATTTTGTATAAAGGCTCAGGGTTATTTTAGTGTGCATGGTGTTATTGACGGTGAATAAGTGACGTTAAAATGTGGTTTCATATGTGTCTTTCCATTTTATATTCTAAACAACGATATGGGCACAGAAGCACTTCGCTTACGCCCATAACATCCGCTATGTTATGTTATGTTATGTTATGTATATATATATATAACATCCGTCGGCGCACAATGGCACGTGGGCGGTCATGCTACGTAGCTGCCAAGGTTCGAGAAGCGGGTCTGACTGAAGTCACCACCGACACCACCGCCACCACCGACAATAGCCTGAACAACTGAATAAGCAGGCTTCAATAGCAGGCAGAAAAGTCGGGTGAATTTATCAACATAAAGTGAATGGAAACTTATTCGGATGATTCTCAAGGCTGAATTGCAAACTGAGTGGGACAACACAGTAATTAGCGGCCTGCGCAGGTACGCCTGACCGGTACGGGCTACTAATTACGGTCGGTGGTGTCGGTGGTGACTTCAGTCAAACCGTCGAGAAGCAACAAGATGCGTGAAATGCTTTCTTCCTCTTCTACCCCCTGTCCACGCCTTTCCCATCCTTTCCCTTCCTCCCCTTCGGGCCCTTTCCATCTGTCCCCGTAGAAGTAGTCTATGAAGACAGCTAGAGGGTCTTGAGGAGCGCTAATATGTAAGCTTTCCATGCGGGTCTGGGGCAAAAATCAAATTTGGTGCATTTTAGCCTTAAAATTTGATGTCTGATGGCACCAATTTTCATAATTTTCCTGCGAATCAATTCGTAACTGAGATAATTATAACAGGTACTGTTTATTCGTCTGGGCACCTACTTTTGGCCATTATCCATACCGGATGACGTCACATCACATGACACTAATACATATCTACAGCACGTGACGTTTATGTACTCACTTGGTGGCGCTTTTCACCAGGTGCTGATTTAGCTCAGTGGTCAGAGCGCTCGGGCTACATAATACCATTTTGCCTCAGGGTCACGAGTTCGACTCCCACCGGGCACAAAGTTTTTTTCGCTCGTGGGTCGTTTAGGGTTAGGCGCACGGTCGTGGGTCCGTATAGGGTTAGGAGTAAGGTTAGGGTCAGTCTTATCTTTACTGCATCTGCCATACGAATAGCCAGCAATTGACGGCATACGGGCCCGTTCAAATAACATTTGCTGTTATAAAATACGTATAAATGTCGCTTGTGGGTCGGTTAGGGATAGGCACACGGTCGTGGGTCCATTCCGTATAGGGTTAGGACTAGACAATGTTAGCATAAGTTTATCAATAATTTGCAGTTATTCAGCCATCTTACTGCCACCGTGACATCCAGTGGTGGTGATTAAGATGGTGGTGTGTGGGAGGGGCATGGTGGACGTTACTGGATTCGCGGAGGCTGGAGTACCTGTCTTGTAGCCTGTGCATTTTAGAACACCGGTATTAAGTCGGGTCATTGGTAAAATGCAGAATTGTGGAATGTGGAAAGTAAAATGTGGAATTGGAAAATGTGGAAATGGATGCGGAATGTGGAATTCAGGTAAACTTGATATCGATGGAGGGCTGTCTGTGCATTATGGTGGTGCATGCTATTAACTGGTGGCGGCGGCGCAGCCTATGGGCCCTAATTGTGGACTGGGCCAAAATACAAGTTATAAAAATGACAAAATTGTTGCAGTTCCGTTATGTTCATTGTGGCATATGTTTATTTTATTATCTGTAAATTACTGGTGGTGCATACGATAAGAGATACATAATCAAATAAGTTAATGTCACGCAGTCATGTCCACCAACAAGTCTACAACTGGAGATGTTAACAGGCTAGTCTACATTGACACTGACGTTCTCGTGCACTAGGCAGTCTAACCCGTTGTGGCACGGTCCAGTCCTCTAGATTAGTCATCTAATCTAGGGAGCCATGGTCAGGCCTGGCCCCCAACACTCAAGGCAGCACAGCAGCCACCTCCCACAGCTTGCACAGGCAGTTTGCAACGTCTGACATCCAGTGCCTGCCTCAGTAGCTGTAGCTGTACTGCTGTACCCTTCATAATCCATGGCGCCGTAGGGGTACGCTGGGCTGCTTTAACTTTGACACTGCAAATGCCCTCTCCCGATAAAGTCAGTCTGTAATCTGAAATTCTGAACCTACGTTTGGCCTAAAAAACTGGCGGCACGCTGGTGAAACTTTGGTGGCGGCGGTGGCATGCCGTTCTTACATTTTCGGCGGCAGCCTTACTTAGACTTAGACTTAGTTCCTCCCGTTCTGAGCAGAACATCGGGCGACGAGTTGTCTCCATCTGGCACGGTCGTTGGCAGTATCTCTCGCGTCACTCCAGTCAACACCCAATGTGTCTAAATCTTCTTTCAGTGTGTCTTGCCATGTCCTCCTCGGTCTTCCGACCCTCCTCCTGCAATCTTCTGGTATCCATTCTAAGGCCAGGCTGGCTGGTCTGGTTGTCGGGAGCCGCAGAATTTGACCAACGAATCGTCTTCTTCTGGTTGCTACTGTGTCGTGTAGTGCAATTTGCTCAGCTTGTGCCATCACTTCGTCATTTGTGATGTGGTCACGCCATGAAATGCCCAAAATACTCCTGAGGCATCGGCGATGGAAAACATCAATCATCTTGTTAATTTTGTTGGTTGTTTTCCACGTTTCACTGGCATAAATCCCGGTTGGAACTACAATGGACGAGTACAGACGTAGTTTGACATCCTTCTTTACTGTGCTGCACTTCCAAATGGGCCGTAGTCGTTGGAATACAGATGAAGCTTTACCCAACCTTGCTCGTATGTCCACTTCAACATCTCCATTCTCGGATAGGTAGTTTCCTAAGTACTGGAACTTGTCTACCTTCTCGATGTTCTGTCCTTCCAGAGTGATTGGTGATGTGGTGGTCCGATCCCATACTGTCATAGCTTTCGTCTTCTCGCCGCTAATACAGAGCCCGACTTTTTTTCCCAAATATGTGTAGTCTGTTTGTCATATCCTGGAGGCGGCATCGGCGCCACAATTATTCTGGCTGCAGCGGCGTGGCGCAACTGGTGTGGATATAGTGCCAACCAATTTTTGTGGCCATATTCTGAATTAGTAATGCCATTGTAGTCACTGTTTGTGTCATAAATTCTTGATAACTTGCTTGTCTGACTGATCTGCATGTTCTTGTCCAATTGGTTCAAAACAATACATTGTAATTGGACTAATGTGTGTCAGTATAAGGTTTAGTTTTGATAACTTCGGTAGAATTTTTTTTACTACACTAAAAAGCAATTTTTACATCATCTGCTGATTTCTGAATTGCTTTGTAGATGGAACTGCAAGTGAAATATATCAACGAAACCATCGGTATCTTGTTTACTTTCTTCCATAACTCGCTATTCTTATATTCCTTGTGCATTGTACTACTGCCTCAGTGTTGACATTACCTCCGCTCCATAAAATTGAAACTGTTGAAAAACAGCACAGTTAATTACATCAGCAGGATTTTTTTTAAAAGTCTTACTGTGCTTATTAATTAGAGGAATGTATCGTGATGTGTCATGTTGCATAAAATGATTTTAACTATAACATGTGATGGCTTAAAGATATCATGGGAGGATGCAAGTGCTTTATGGGGCCAAGTCTGTCCTAATTGATATTAGGCCTATGTTTGCCTGGAATGCGACAGAATTTGACCAACTTAAACTGGACTAAGTTTATGATTAAATGCATAACAGTGGAGATACAAATCAGAGAAATCATCCTCATCTTTTTATGCATGTGCTCTGAAAAATCGCAGAAAATCCTAAAATGTCTCATAATTGTGAACACTTTTTCTGTCATAGAAAATTTAGGACACAGAATGTGATTCATGGGTGAATTTAACTATAATCAATCGACTGCTTTGTGTGGACAATAAATATGGTAGCAGTATGTGAATTGTGTTGTTTAATATTGTTATGTTGTTTAATTTCATTTTGCCAACATTTTTATGTTGCAGGAAAAGGAGTTTTCACAACATGTCGAGTAGAAAAAGGAGAATTTTTGACATATTATACTGGTGAATTAATTTCTGAAGAAGAAGCAGTTAGGCGAGAATCTCAGTACAACGACTCGGATGGGAGTTTCATGTTTTTCTTTAAACACAAACGCAAAATGTTGTGGTTAGTGACAGCCATGTGCAATATCATTATACAAAGTGTTTGTGTTTGTTCCTTCAATTGCACTTAGGACATACAGCTGATGACAGCTTAGGGCAAACCTGCTGATCCAAGAATTCAAAATATTTGTTCTTAGGTTACAGTTCCTTTAGCTATTATAATAATTGTTTACCTGATGCTTGATAATTTATTTTATGTAGTACATTCTCAGAGGATTTGTTAGTTAGTAACTTTTCTCAGCTCCTTTTTTAGTGTAATTCCTAACTTATATGCATATTTGTTAATTATGACTAATACTTTATTACTAGCCACAAGTTCTGTTGTCTGTGGTTTGTCACACTAATAACTATAATTTTATATTGTCGTTTTGTTTTAGCATGGACAGTACTCTGATCACTGGTGACGGACTTGGCCGTTTTGTGAATGACATTGAGGCTTCTAAAGCAAACTGTAAAATGCGTATTGTTGAAATTGATAAAGTGCCACACCTGGGACTCTTTGCTACAAAAACTATATTTGCTGATGAAGAGCTGAGATATGATTATGGCGTTTCTGATTTACCATGGAGAACTAAGGTAAATTTTTGAAATTTATTTTGTTTAGTATCATTGAGGCATTACAAACAACCTATACAGTATGTTTAGTTTATCTGAGGACCGACTTTCTGAGGCCATTCTGTACACAGTAGTGCAAAGAGCACTGCTAGACTAGTGTATTGTATTGTGTAGTGTTATTGCAGAATGCTTACCTTTAGAAGAATGCAATTTTTTGCATTTTGTTGCATTGCAACTACGAGCAGAATAGACTGTGTATGTACCATAATGAATGAATAGGCATTAGTTATGTACTTTACTTCATTTAATTAGTTGAGGCAGACATTTTATTTCTCATCAACTTTTATGCCATGAATATAACGTTAAAGGCTTTCTGAACGTTAGTTTGTCTTGATTGTCATTATTATTTCCAGCTGCTGAAAACTGTTTGTCCTTTTATACCTCTGCCACCATAAGGCCGTGCCAGAGAAATTTATGGTTTCATATCGTTTGTTTATTCGATTATGTGTGACCATATGGGAGTGTGATATCTTCACTAGAGATTGATGTGTTTACACCAAACTAACAGCACTGATACACCTTGGGGCTGAGATAAACTGATTAGATTATTGAGTCAAATAATAAAGTTTGAGGTTAGTAGGCAGTCGTCCGAGTACTGAGTCCAATATCTATTGGTGTCAGGTGGCTCGGTGGTGTAGTGGTTAGGGCGCTGGACTAGTGATCGAGAGGTCGCGAGTTCGACTCCTGCCGCGGCATTATTCGGGCAACAACCCTGGGCAAGTTGTTCATACCTAATGTGCCCCTGTTCACCAAGCAGTATAATTTGGTACCTTGCGAGGACTTTCATGCTAGGAGCGCCGTAATGTGGCAGCGGCATGGGTCCAATGAACAAGGGGAGTATTGTAGAGCGGTTCTGAAGCGATTTGTTGCGAAGAACCGCGATATAAATCATCTGCTTTACTTTATATCTGCCTGTATAGTGTCTTGCATTTTATGTATGATATGAGCTTTTATGAAGTTAATTATTGTACTTTGCAGAAGTCAACAAGAGGTAAGCTATTCGGAGATAGTTAAAGCACTACAATTCTATGTGGTCCACTCGTTTGACCCATTTCTGTCTGTTCATCTGTGTATCATGAGCTGAAGAATTTAATGTTAAGAAGTGTCAAAAGCAAGTAAATTATAGTCATTGACCAACTTGCATTTGAATTGGAAATGCATGTCTCATTTTAGCTGACAGATGTTTATAGCATAGCCAACTAAATAACTTAACACTCACCAAACTTTCTGTCTGCTTAAATAAATAATCACTATTGGATCACATAGCATTTACAGCTAATGTTATTGGTTTGATTTGTTCGTCAGTTAAGTGTTTTGAAACAGTTAAGGTTCTTGCATGACAATTTTGATTTTTGTTTGAATAACATGATATATTCTGATTATGTGCATGATAAGACCAACCTGCAGTAACAACAACGAGAAACACTGAAGAGACTGCTGCTTGTATTTATAAAAAAAACAGTGACTTCTGGAATTATATTTAGGTTTATAATTAGTCTACCGATTCAGAATTTAAATGCACTTAGCAAATGCGTAGACGTTTGATTTTAGAACACTTTTTTTAACAATTTTTATAAAAATTTGCAATTTGATTCGAGATTTGGCAATTACTATCTTCTGTAATTATTGTAGTAGTTATTCTAACAGTCAGTTTGTGATAATTTGTAATTTGGAGTTCACCCAGAGTCACCGGGTAACGGCGGGTAGTATAGAACAGATATTTTTGTACTGAAACATAGGCCACCCATATGGTGTGATTCTTTAATAAACTATTTGTTACCTGGGTTAGAAAGGCAACACAATAGTAGGTCACGTTAGATTTATATAGTGTTGTCACATTCATATAGCATCCTTCTCTCTATGAAACTCTGCTTGTATTTGAGTCGAGCATTTCACTGATGATATAGTTTTGTTGTCTTTTCTTGTCTTGTATTGTTCCAGTGGATGTCTAGTACTGTTTACATGTGTGCATTTATTGTATAGATACTAAGAAAAAGTTGGCAGATTGTGAACCAGCTCAGTTGTCTACAAATAGTCCCAACGAGGAAACATTGCGTGTTCCAGCTTCTTCCTGTGATTATACAAACAATCATGTGGAACCATTGCTTGTTCCAGGAATTGCCTTGACAGCACTGATAGCTGATAATATGTCTGGGACACACTCACTTAAAAGTCCAGATAGAGTGCTTCATTGTGTTGAGATGTCACAGAGTGCACCTGCTACTGTGTCAAGTGATGAGGAATCTGGTATTCCTTCAGAAGTTGAAAATTCTTGCTCAAGTGGTATGTGCACTAATTATTATTATTATTATTATTATTATTTTTATACCCTTGGTAGTAAAGATGCCAAGGGTTAAAAACTAAGATAAAAACCAGCGGAGTGACTAGTGGTCCGGTCGGTCGATTGAGAATGAATCATGCAAAAGCACGGAGTTAAAACGTTGAATCGTGACCGAGATTCTTTGAAAGAGGAACAGAACCTCTCTGTCATCGCCTGAAATATGAGAGATTCTGCGACCTAGGTCTCTCAGAAAGTCCAAGGTAGTAGAGCTGAATGGACCCAGGTTTTCAACTGAAACCGGCTGAAAAACATACTGTGCTCTGAGATCGGCATATTTGGCTGTCTTTCTGTCCGCTGCCTGATCAGCTACCAATCCTGCTCCAGTTGCGGCTGTGTCAACATATGAACCGGCTAGCGTGCTGGCCACCGTGACATCCCACAGAAGAGGTTTGCCGCTCTGCCACGGAATTAGGGACAATTATTATTATTATTATTATTATGCTTGCATATGAGTGACTAGACGTGAAAGGCATAAGAGAAAATGTGAGATTAGCAAGATTGTCATATGATAGAAGGAAGAGAATTCCAATTATTAGGTGAAGATAGACAAAAGACAAGAGAGGCAAAGTAAGGTTCACCACAGGAAGGATCAACGAGAAGGTGACATTTAGTAGATCGCAAACATCTAGATGGCCTGTGTAGGTCTATTAGATTTAGTACGGCTGTCCTGCATGGGGTATATTATTTGTCAGTACAGATAGTTTATAAATGTGAAAGCTTCACTAATCCACTGTGGTAATCATGACAAGTTGGTTGCCGCCTTCTCTTCAGTATCTTCCATGTGCAACAGGCTTTCACTGATGAAACATGGCAACATATACTGACTACATTTTAGGAATTTTAGATGTTACCTGCACGATATATGTTTTTACAGCGTCTTAGTATGCCTTATAACTGGTTTTGGTAAGATTTCGCACTGTCAGAAAGACTGCCATTCCTGACTTGTGACATATCTATTACCGGTATCTACACTACGCTGGACTTGTGAAATCAACTTGTACACACTTTGCTGTAGACTTCCATTCCTGGTCTGTGCATGGAACCACCCACAGCTTGTGACTTAGGCACTCACTTGTCTTGAGCAACTGTATGGAGTCTGATGTGTATTGATAAGTCTCAAATACACAGATTTATGGGTGCCTGTGAGAGCTCATAATTGTATTAGTCATGTAGACATTACTAGTGATTTTCAGAAGGACACTGCAAGTTTCAGCATGACTTAGAAGAGCTTTCAGCTATCCTAGTGACTTTCATCTGCCTCCATCAGCATCTCAAGAAATCCCAGTTAAGTTGGAATTTAATGTGAGAACATCGGGAATGTGTGCGATTCTGTGTTGAAACTCAATTTAACTTGTACTGTTGGTTCATCAATATCCGTAATGTATTAACATTTTCCCTCATATATTTTCTTTAAAAATCCATTAGAGCTGATAATGGTAATGGTATTCCTTATTCACAGTCACCAGTTAATGTGCAATCACATGTAAGTAAAAGTAAAAGTAAAACGAACATTTATATAGCGCAATGCCAAAAAATCTCTAATGCGCTGAACATGCGATACATCTAATATAACGTGAAGAAGTAAGTCTTCAACATGCTGTTAACATTGTAGAGTCCTGATATATTGCTGACTTGCAGGCTACCGGGTAGTTGAACTTTGTATTTGAAGTCTGATGTCAGACACATTTATATGTTATCGGCATAAGTGAATAAGTGAATAATGGTACTGGTCATTGATCAATGTAGATCTTGACGTGTCACTGAGTTGTGGTTTTGCTTATGCTCTTAGTATGGAATTTGTTGTATGTAAGCACTTCATTGTTTATTCTGTGGTTACTTGTCGGAAGGTTCACCTTATTTTTGTTGCAACATATTTCACTTTCCACTAAATTTTGATAACAATGGAATTGTCAGCTTATTTTTCCCATTCTTCAGTTTGTATGACTGTACGGGTATGCTCACTTCGGTCCTTGGTCACTTCGGTCCTTAGCGACTTAGGTCCTTTTTTGAGGACCAAAGTGACAAAGGACTGAACTGACTCAATCACTTCAGTCGTAAGTACTGAACTGCACATCAAAGGGACCGATCTGCACATGCACTTAAACAGACATCGGTGTCATGATGCATGTGCATCGACGGCATTATAGTGACGCTGGATAGCAACAATCTGTAAAGACACTCTCCGCTGACGTGTATCCAAACAGATGCCGTGTGTAGTCTGACTATGCTGTCTGACACATTGCATGGCATTCATTTGGCTGCGAACGCAAGGTAATCGTGCTCAGCTGTCTGCGGCGATGCTCTGTGTACTTTGAGTAGACATTAGAGGCTGCAGCCTGGCTGTTAATTGCAGTTGATCAACGACGTCAAGACGTAAATCACACAAATTGTCATGCTATGTGAGCACTCAATATCTGACTGAAAGACCTGGGCCGTGGTCTGTACTCTGACAATAACGCAATACATAACGAATATATAACGAAATAAACTGTAACTGGCAAACGCCTGTGCCCACGTATAATCCGGTCCATCCAAGACCAAGTCCAATAGTAGTGCTGTGCGAATATATGAAATTTCTAATCGAATATTTGAAACGAGTACAATTATTCGAAATTTGCGAATACTTACCATCACCAATTTCTTACTTAAAGAAGCATAATAATAAAGCTTCATTTTTAACAGAATGACGCTGATTTTTCACCCTAGCAACCACGCCTAGCTACCAACAAAATCAATGTTATATTGGCCCATTATGGCCCACCAAGTACTGAAACTCCTACAACAGAAACCACAACAGTGCAGTGCCATAAAAACAGTTGAATTTATTTAACAAGTACTTACTACTGGTGACTTTTGAAACCGACGATAACTACTCGATTCGATTCGAAATGAAAAAACACCATTTGCACAGCACTATCCAATATCCATCGAAGCACCCTATAGACGAGCTGCAACAGGCTAAATAGCTTAGCCGACCACTGCGACTATTAGCCTAGACAGCAAATTTCCAAGTACAGTCCAAAAATTCTTCCATCATTGTCCTGTATAGGCGACAGGTCTTACAAAATGCCTACGAAGCGGCGTTGGATGGCGGCGACACTATAACATCTCGGGGACCGAAGTGACTGAGCAAAGGACCGAAGTGGCTGCGTCATTTCGGTCCCTAGGGACCGAAATGACCGAGGACTGAACTGGCCAAGGACTGAAATGGATGTAGACCGACTGTACCTTTGTCCTGTTTGTCATTGCAAGAGCTGTTTGATTTTGGTGTGATTTCGTTTTGCTTTTCAAAGCTGATGAGAGTAAATGCATGACATTAAAACTAGGTTTGCTGGTATATTTTAAGTGCTGTTTAGTTATTTTGGAAATGTACAGATAGTGAAGATGTCACATGGAAAGGAATTAATGTACCAGATTTGGTATGTGGTTATGTTTCGTATTTTTTACTGTGTGTTGTAGTTATCTCAGTAATTGCTATATGCAGTCACAAAATGAAGTTGTCTTCAATCACTGATTTGCAGTATGGTTACTGTGAATTTCTTGTGTAGCTGAATGATTATCATACTTGGCTAAGGATCACAAGATTGGTGCCTGCTGTCCATGTTGTCATGTAACAGCACTTTGATGCGGTGGTCATAATTGTTGAATTGGTAGACTATGTACTCACCATACTAGTACTGTAAGGCAACTTAGTTTTTTCTGGTAATGATAGTCGTGAACTTTATTACTTTCCTTGGTAGTATTAGTAGGTAAACTACATTGGCATTTTCAATGATGGTTGCATTAGTGGTAGCGTGTATCAGTGATGCAGTTCTCAAGGCAGCAATTGCTTTGCCTCAAGGCACCTACAGTTTTTTTGCTGCCTCATCTTCGCCTCGGCCTCGAGCTTTCTGCCTCGGCCTCACCTCAATGTTTGCTCCTCGAATTTGCTCGAAATGAAAACTTTGACTTTGATGATTTCTTTGGTATGCCTGCTTTAAATTCATTGCTTACTTACTTAGTCACTAGAAACTTTTTGAATAACTGAACTGAACTACCATTCACTATAAATAAGTATATCAGAAGTACCAGTTGATGATTACGTCTATTATTGACTGTGTCTTTGCTGTTATAAAGTTATTCGTGTTTCATATATGCCGTTCACGAATTTTTGTGCAATACTGCTGCCTAGCCTCGTCTTTGGCTTTTCTGTCTCGCTGTTGCCTCGGCCTCGAGCTATTTGCATCATATCATCCACGAAGAAACTGTCTTGTGTACATCACTGCGTGAATTACGTTTGTAGTGTGTGTTCCTTGATGAGCAAGAGCAAACGGATACTGACAAAGGACAAGAGTGCCAGAAAGATAAACAGCAATCATGTGAACTTTGTAAGTTAAGCTCTGAATTTTTGACGTGAAAAATGATGTGACCAATCGTAGACTGCAGCACCAGGCCCGTAGCGAGGGGGTTCGACTGGTTCGATCGAACCCCCCCCCCTCGCCCAGCCACCAGCATTTCATGTATACATGTAACTGCTGTGGTAATAGCAGAAATTGCCTAACATTTCTGTTAAAATATACAAGGGAATTTGAACCAAAATGAGCTATTTCCAGTGAAAAAGTCCCAAAATTTTCTGGGGAGGGTCACAGCCTCCTCCCCTCTAACGACCGGGCAGTGCTGATCGTGCTCAAGCAGGTTGGTCATCACAGTTGAACCATCTCCTCAATAGACATAATATCGTCAAACGGATCCGGGTTAGCGCACTGCCTGGAAGCTGCTAGATCCGATGCAAACGCTGAAACCCATGGCTTCCACCACGCTCTACTCGTGATGATCCACTGCAGTGCAATAGTGCATGCACGTTTGCGTCCGGCTTCTGACAGTGCATAGTTAAGTGAACGAGCGGTGATCGAATCGAAAACGCTCGACGGCCATATGTGTTGAGACGACAGCAAGGTACAATGAGGTGGTGACGGTTTTTTCCTTTCCTTCCCCTTAGAAGTAGGACCCCTTAAATCCAGCTAGGGGTCTGGAGACCGCTGTAAGCTTCCCCAGTGGCCCAGCGGGGTTTGGGGCGAAGTGTAGGATATAGATTGCTGTATACTATGGCAATGGTAGATCTGAGATTACGCTTTATAAAATAAAAGCCGCAGATTACCTTTTTCCAGCCGTAATGGCGTCATTTTGTTAACCTACTCTGGGGCCCCATATGACGTCACTGGCCTGGGGCCCAGTCGGCCACTGCACAAGTGGCCGCCCGCTAAATCTGCCCCTGCAGCAAGCGAGACAGTGTAGTCCGTATACCAGTAGTCCAGTGTAGTCCTGCCATGTCAAATGATGAGTTATGTTGTTATTGCTACTAATATATAGGAGTGCTTTATTTAAACTCATTAGTGTTAGAAGTGGCATATTGGCATTGCCACAATTAGAACCAAGGTGGCTGTTTTTTCATGATAAATGGAACATCGGTAATTAGTGTTCTAAGCACGCTATATGCTGTGGCAATTCTCTCTTGTCTTGTCTATCCGTCTGTCTATCACATGGGTGGATCGGCCGAAATCGGGCCTTTATTTCGCTGTATATCTGAAATGGTGACAGATATGGCCTGTAGACATTACTATTAAGCGCTAATAGAAAGTTGGTGTGCTTTCGATCGGTACCAAATTTGATGACCTGGAGTGAGCTTGAACTGTCAGAACGCGAAAGCAGTTGCTGTGCTGTCACATGCTTTCATCTGTGTTGCATTAACGGAGAATCTTGTTTTGGTACATGTTGACATTTGTATTAGCAGACAACTTTTCGACTATTTTCTTGTCCTTGAGATTTTGTCTGATGACTATGCAGTGTAGGTAGGTATTGAAGCCATGTTCAGCATCCAATTTCTCCTAGGTCACCATTTAAGTGAACTGCAGTTTGTTAGCAGTCCTTCAATAAGTTCAGGTTTCAGTGGAGTGTTTGTCTATATAACTTGTATTTATGTCTACCTTTCTGCATTCTTTTGTGCATACTAACATAAATCTGTAATATTTGTAGCATGTTTACTGCAAGACCCAGCAGCTGCTCATGTCATCAATGATGAAATTTCTTGTGAACTCGCACAGCCATCGATGCCATTTGTAGTATTTGAGACCACAGAGCCGTTGATGAGTGAAGTGTCTGTTAAGACTGCAGAAGTATCTGATGAGGCTGAAGAAATATCTGATGAAGCTGCAGAACAGTTGAGGAGGGAAGTTTCTCGTGAGGCCGCAGAAGTGTCTGGTGAAGCCACAGAAGTGTCCGGTGAAGCCGCAGAGCCGATGATGGGTGAAGTGCGTGATGAGGCCACAGAACAATTGAGAAGGGAAGTGTCTGGTGAAGCCACAGAGCCGATGACGGGTGAAATGCGTGATGAGGCCACAGAACAGTTGAGGAGGGAAGTGTCTGGTGAAGCCACAGAGCAGATGATGGGTGAAGTGCGTGATGAGG
>Ga0209787_1000112_pt1 | contig 14833 bp, 14 predicted proteins | sample WorMetLIZISLAND2_2_FD_187414 | JGI IMG/M metagenome (GOLD analysis project Ga0209787, IMG submission 187414) | Marine gutless worms symbiont microbial communities from Max Planck institute for Marine Microbiology, Germany - Olavius loisae LIZARD... ... | reverse complement strand
GGTTTACTTAACCTTCCTTTGACCTCAGCTGCATCTTTGGTACAGCACCCTAAAACAATACCCTCCCCCCAACCGGGTCCATATCAACTCTGAGTACATGACCATATGCAATAGTAATCATCTCGTTAATCATACGTCACGTTCTGAACAGCAGTCTCTGAGTGTCGGTTGCATCTGAATAAACATGTTGACTGTGGGGACTACATAACCCGAAATCTGTTAGTTCGATACGTTGTGGTCCACGTACTAGACCTATATATAGCACACCAGTACACGACTATTGCTAACTAACCACGAAATTATCTTCGAAGTATTCCAACCTATGTGATCACGATAACTCAACCTTACGGACAAACAGACGGACAGACAGACAACTTGTCGTAGCAATACCGCGCTCTGCGTAGCATCGTGCGGTAATAAAACTTGGAAGCCATGGCAGACAAGACAAACACGACTAGTACTCCGAACTCTCATACAGCAGCACGAGCTCAGTAATCTAAACCGACTGCAGTCGTCGTCCGTCATAAACACGTCAAACTAGTCTTGTTTAAAACATCAAACGGATAGCATGTCAAACGACCGCTATGACTGCATGTAGGCTACGTGTGTTCGTCGGAATATGCATCTTTAACTCGATACATGGTGTACTTTTTAGCACGCGACGCTTAGTGTTTTTAGCCGACCGTACTAACGCTCGCGCTATTGGTACTGTTACGTCCATCTGTCGTCTATCTGTCGTCTGCGACGTTATGTATTGTGACTACTGACTAAACGGTGCGTCCTAGAGCAAAAGTTACTAATGATCCTGACCTTCGTTTATAGGTGTATTAAGATCATGTCAACCATTGCGTCACATTTTACCATTGAATATCTCAGAAACCGTTGCACATAGAGGTTTGGTTCCAAAGGATTAAATAATCTATGGGAACCAAATGGTCACGCTAGCGATGACGTAACGTGACCTCGAAATGTGTACCTTTCAGCGTGCGACGCTTAGCGTTTTTAGCCGACCGCACTAACGGTCGCGCTATTGATACAGTGTTGCGTCCATCTGTCGTCTGTCTGTCGTCTGTCGGTCGTGATGTTATGTATTGCGACTACTGACTAAACGGTGCGTCCTAGAGCAAAAGTTACTAATGACAACCTATAGGAAGTCGTATATGAGAAATTGATTGGTAGCAAATGAATGACTTTGACCTTTGTTTATAGGCGTATTAAGGTCATGTCAACCATTGCGTCACATTCACCGTTGAATATCTCAGAAACCGTTACAGATAGAGGCTTGGTTCCAAAGGATTAAATAATCTATGGGAACCAAATGGTCACGCGACCGATGACGTCACGTGACCTCGAAAGGTCACGCTGTTATCCAATAGACTTAGAGTTTAATATAGCAAAAACAGTCGGAGATGTTGTTAGACAGTACGGTCGGTTATCCTAGCGACAGCTTGGTTTGTTGTTTTTCTCGACCTTACAAGAACACTTCGGTGCGGGCTGCTTTTTGAACATCGACGATGGTTATGCGAACAGCTTGTTCCTATCACACTCGACGACAGACAACACCACATCGCAGTATCTATATGTGTCTGTCTCCTAACAATGAACTTTGTTAGCCGACTGCAACTGTCGCGCTTATGTCACAGTGTTGCGGCTGTCTGTCGCCGTTGCCGTAGTCTGTTGTCTGTGGCTAAACGGTGCGTCCTAGAGCAAAAGTTACTATTGTCAGTCTATAGGAAGTCGTGCATGAGAAATCGATTGGTGCCACAATGAATGACCTTGACCTTTGTTTACAGGTTGTATTAAGGTCACGTCAACTATTGCATCACATTCACCATTGAATATCTCGGAAACCGTTAGGGATAGAAGCTCGGTTCCGAAGGAGCATTAATAGGAAATGACCTATGGGGAATCAAATGCTCGCGTGACCGATGACGTTACGTGACCTCGAAATGTCATGCCATTACTCCAATAGTTCAATACTGCGAAAACAGCTGGACATGTTATTTAGCAGCAATTGCTAATTACCAGATAATCTATTATAAGACAGTATGGTCAGCTATCCTAGCAACGACTTGGCTTCTTGTTTTTCTCAGCCTGAGCTTCCTTACAACAACACTTCGGTATGGACCGCTTTTCAAAAACCGACGACGATTTTGCGAACAGTTTATTCCTATCACATTCGACAGGTGACGCCACCTCACAGTATCAATATGCCTGTCTCATAACTATTTTCGCACACATGTGGCTACTTAGTTGTACCGTATTCGCATGGGAGTTATCACTGTTTTTTTTTCGTTGGCTGTAGTTGAACAGAAAGAAGCCTCTACAACTACAACTGTGGAACAGAGTACACCGAAACCATCATCATCATCGTCAGGTAGAAACTGATCGAATATCAAGCGACTCGTACATAATTCAACTTGTATATATACACTGAAAAAATATCTAGTTTGTTCACGATAGTAGATATATATTACCGACGCTAAACCAACACAATACTAGTGAAGTAACGGGTTAGGAACATGTACTCTTCGTGAATATCTCGATAACTGTCTCAGATGGTTGATGTAAAATGCAAACATAGTAGTTGTAAAATAACAACTAAGTCATGTGTATATCGTTGCAGATACCATAATTACTTGCCAAACCGGTAGACAACAATGCGAAAACTGTGGTATTCTTGTGAATCGTGAATCGATCTCAGCTTGTATATATGCACTGAAAAAAATCAAATTTGTTCACGATAGTAGTTATATTTTACCGGCACTAAGCCAACATAGTAGCGGTGAAATACCGGTTCCAGATCATGTACCAATTAAATATCTCGACAACTGACACAGATGGATGGTGTAGAATGCAAACATAGTACTTGTAAAATAACAACCAATGCGTATGTATATTGTGACAGAGTCCATAATCACTCGCCAAATCGGTAGAGAGCAATGCGAAAACTGTGGTATTCTTATGAAGAATGGTGGACTGTGCGCTCGTTGCTTGAGTTTACCTTATTGCAAATCATGCAAGCGCCACCTCTGCAGCACCTGTTTCGACGAGCCCAACATGTGTCAGGTATTCACACGTTCCAATATCACGTTTCGTTTGAAATAGCTTAACAAACAATATCTTGGATAGTGTGCATCGGTATTTTGTTTGTTTCAGGCATGCATACGCAAGCGAAAAAGACCTCACGTTGCTCATGCCATAGAAAAAATCATAGCAGAAGCGAGAATTGCTACCGTCGCATCTGACACTTCATTTGATCAATTTGTCGATCGCAACATGGCAGACATGTCTCAGATCATCGACGATCATCGCCGACAGTTTGGGTACGTTCGTAATTTTCCTTGTTTTCGCGTATGTATTGTGCATATGTATTTCGCATTGTGATCGATACTAAATAGTCAAGTAAACAGTTTGTTTTCTTGCTTGTTTTCAGATCGATTCGCGTCGTGGCGCGCACATCTGGCGATTTTACCAGAGAAGTCGAAGACAACACGCAACACGTCGCGGGTCATTTCACCTGCCAACCACAAGTGGTTTCCAACGGTCATGATTTTGACTTCCAACGACTTTTGCGTGAACTGGACTTGAAGGTTGACAATTTCAACAAGAGAGGCAGTGGATTTATCCTTGACGGCGTCACAGAATTTACACTCGTTATAACTCAGTTTAAACCTCTTTCCGGATCCAGTTACATCCCGACCCCGCCTTCAATCGCGAAAAAGGAGGCAGTGATCAACATTAAAAACGCGGACCAATTTTGTTTTCAATGGGCTATTTTGTCCTGCTTATACCCACCGAAAAACCACCCCAACAGCGTTTACAGTTACACTAAATATCGGGACACTCTAAATTTCGAAGGAATCACTTTTCCAATCGATGTCAAAGACATACCGAAATTTGAAAAGCAAAATCCTCAAATCAGTGTAAACGTGATCTCGTTGGATCCGGAAAACAAAGGTCACTGCATCGAGTACCTTAGTCCCGAACGTCATCGTAGTCACCACGTTAACTTGCTTCTTCTACATGATGCTAACACACAACATTATGTCTGGATCAAGAATTTTTCCAGACTACTCGGTGATCGCACCAATCATAATGGAGGTAGTTATGTCTGCAACAGCTGTCTCAACGTATTTTCATCACAGCGAGTCCTGGATACCCACATTCCGAATTGCCTTCTTCATTCCCCACAACAATTAGCCTATCCAGATCCACAGAACCCTGAGGAGTTCAAATTAAAATTTCGCGATCACGACAAAGAACATCCTTTGAACTTTTACCTCGTGTGCGATTTCGAAAGTTTTCTAACTCCCGTTGACGAGGACTGCGATCCGGATGCAAAAACAAACGTCATCGATGAACACTGCGTTAGTGGTTTTTGCTGTCACAGAGTCACCGATCTCCCACAATACCAGACTCCACCCACCGTGTACAGCGGCCCCGACGTTATGTCAAAGTTTTACGACCACATCATGTCAGAGAGCGAAACCATCAGTGAAATTCTCTCCCATCAGATTCCTCTATCTCCCATGTCCACCGATGACTTCAGACGACATCGAGCGGCCACCGCGTGCCAAAACTGCCACGAACCTTTTACCTACCAAAATTATAAAGTAAGGCACCACTGTCACGTCACCGGCCAGTACTTGTTCCCTGCATGTAATAACTGCAACCTTCAGCTCAAAGCCAAAAAGTGCAAGACTGTGGTCAACGGCAAGCCCGCATACTTCCTACCAATCTGTATCCATAACCTGAAGAACTACGACAGCCACTTTGTAATTAAATGCTTTCAGAAAAGATACACCGAGAAAACGACCAACAAAGGTTACAAGGTCACTTATGACGATGTGAAGGTCATCCCATTAAACGGAGAGCGGTTCCTACAGTTTCGGATTGCTAATTTAAAGTTCATCGACTCTTTTCAGTTTCTCTCGAGCTCATTGGAGCATCTGGTCGAACTCCTTTTGAAGGCTGGAAAACATAATTTTCAGCATACCATTAAGTACCTCGGAGATCACGATCATGTCTTTGCCAAGGGTGTGTTTCCCTATTCGTACTTTACGGACAGATCCAAATTCGATGAGACGTGTCTACCACCCATCGAAAATTTCTATAATACTCTGAATGACGAACCCTTATCCACAGACGATTACGAACGAGCAAAGCGCGTGTGGGACATTAATAAAATGCAGACTCTAAAAGACTATCACGACTATTACCTCACCTCTGACGTTCTTCTCCTGAGCGACGTCTTCGAGCACTTCCGCCGAGACGTGCTCCAGAAACACGGATTAGACTGTTTATATTATCCCACTCTACCGTCCCTCGCGTGGTCCATAGCCCTGAAACACACGCAAGTTGAATTAGATCTAATATCAGACCCCGAAATGTACCTAATGATTGAAAATTCTATCCGCGGAGGGATCTCGACCATTTCTAACCGCTACTCCAAGGCCAACAATCCGCTCTTAGAAGATTTCGACCCCTCCAGACCAACGACATACATAACCTACTTGGATGCTAACAATCTGTACGGTTCTGCTCAGAGCGAACCCCTGCCCGTGGGCGATTTCAAATTTCTCACCCCTGACGAAATTTCCAACCTCGATCTCGCCACCATACCTGAAGATTCACCAACAGGCTACATAATAGAATGTGATTTGGATTACCCCCCATGCTTACACCGCACCCATTCAGACTATCCCTTAGCGCCAGAACATCTCACTGTATCGTCGGAAATGTTGAGCCCCTTTGCGAGGAATTTGCGGGGAGAGGGTTGGAGTCCCATGAAAAAACTCATACCAAATCTGTACAACAAAACCAACTATGTCGTCCACTACCGCAACCTACAATTTTACGTAAAACAGGGTCTCATCCTGAAAAAAATTCACAAAGTCCTGTCCTTTACACAGCGTCGGTGGCTGAAAACTTGGATAGACCTTTGCACCACCGAACGTCAGAACGCAACGTCTGAATTTCAGTCGGATCTTGCCAAGTTACAAGCCAACAGTACCTTCGGCAAGACTATGGAAAATGTCAGAAACCGTGCGAATATTCGCCTCATAGCTGACCCTGTCAAACTAAGAAAAGCAGTGAGTAAGCCATCGTACCGCCATGCTCAAATTATAAACTCAGATCTGGTGATGGTTCGTGCGGCCCCGGCAAAAGTTCTCCTCAACAAGCCAATAGCCGTGGGTTTTTGCATCTTGGAATTATCAAAACTCGTAATGTACAAATTTTATTACGATTATCTGAAACCGAAATACCAAGACCGATGCAAACTGTTGTTTACCGATACAGACTCGTTGTGTTGTGAGATTGAAACCTCGGATTTGTACCACGACATGGACGAAGCGATGGACCTTTTTGATACCAGTAACTTCGAAAACGACCACCCTCTATACTCCAAAAAGAACCATCGCGTCCTGGGAAAAATGAAAAGCGAGACCGGTTCCACTCCTCCTCTCGAATTCGTCGGTCTCAAAGCCAAGATGTATAGCTTATCGTGCGGAAATAAATCTCAGAAAAAGGTCAAGGGAATAAAGAAGAATTACATTAAAAAGCATGTCCGTCACGACAGTTTCTTGAAAGTTTTGCGAAATACATCGTCCACCACTCAGGCCAAATTTCGGCTGTTCAAATCAACTAATCACGTTTTGAACACAGTAGAAATGACAAAATTGTGTCTTTCGGCATTCGACGATAAGCGATACATCTTGGAAAACGGAATAAACACCTTGGCATACGGTCACTACTCTCTAAACTAAATAACGATCGCTTCGTCCAACCTGCAATTGTACAGTACGACCTTGAGGAGTATCGGTGACTTGTACAAATTGTAAATATGACACTTCGTTTACATATATTGTACAAACTGCTATTGTACAGTGACACTGTACAAATTGCATATATGACGCTGTATCACGTATACTGTACAGACTGTCTAATAATCGTTGCACTGTCAATAAAATTTCACCATCGTCCTCGTCTTTATTTTCTTACATCATCGCGACGGACTCGAGGGGGGAGCGCGCGCCCCTCCCCCTCCCCAGGGAAGGGAGAGGGGTATACCTATAAATAGCATGGACAGTCGTTGCGAAACATCAGTCGCATGATGAATGCATCAGAGAACGGTACGGTGACATACTATGGTCAGTCGCAGTTGCAGCAGCAGAACGAATTAGTTTATATCGCCTCGACGTTTTTGATCACGTTGGTGGTCGCACTGATAGCGTCGTTTTTCGGTCTGCACCGTCGACGTCTGCAACAACGACATGACCTTACCTCTACGCCATCCTTTCACGGCACTCGTAGCGGGTCCGACGGGTTGCGGCAAGACGCGATTCGTCTTTAAGTTAATACAGAATGTCGACGTCATGATCGTGCCTACTCCCAGCCGCATAGTCTACTGCTACGGCGAATACCAGCAGCTGTTTCGCAAATACCCACTAGTGACATTCCATCGGGGTTTGCCGAACATAGAGGATTTTGACGGTAGCGAGCGCGTGCTACTTGTCATCGACGACCTCATGAACGAGGCGGACGAATCCGTGGCCAACCTCTTCACCAAAGGGTCCCATCATCGAAACGTCAGCGTCATATTTCTGGTACAGAACCTATTCCATAAGAACAGACACGTCAGGACCATAAGTCTCAATTCGCATTACATGGTTCTGTTCAAAAATCCCAGAGACGCGAGTCAATTTGCCAGTCTGGCGCGCCAGATGTATCCCAACAAGTCCGCGTTCGCTCTCGAAGCATATAAAGACGCGACGCGCGAGCCGTACGGTTATTTGTTCGTCGACCTCCGACCGGAACAGGACGAAGACCTCCGTCTGCGCACGAACATATTTCCCGAAGAGAGTCAGTACGTTTACGTGCCGAAAGAACAATGAGCCATCTCACGAAAAGATACCTGCCCACCTTGAAGAGAATACGAAAGATGGGTGACAGGGCGAAGCGCGAATACGTTCGAAAATGCGACAAAGAGTTTCTGGACTGCATTAGCGAGTGCGCCAAGAACATTATAAAAGGCAACGTACCTTTGACGACTCGTCAGATGATCGAACTACGTCGCAAGCGACACGACCTAAGAGCGCTGTCTGCGAGGAAGACGTCGCTGCGAACGAAACGCAAGATTCTACAGAAAGGCGGATTTCTTACCGCTCTACTGCCACCTATCTTATCCGTACTCGGTAGCCTGCTGCTACAGAACTGATGCAGGCAACCAAGAAGTTGGTTCTGCTCGACGAATTCGATAGGGAATACAAACGTCTGCAGAGACCTGCTGCCGCCGTCGCGAAAACCGATCGCAGTCTTCGTCTCTCCGAAACTCTTCGTAAAGGTTCGCTGGCTGACGACCGCAAAGTCCGAGAATACATCGAGGCGCTACATCGATACCTCAACGCGACACCCCTCGAACAGTCGTCCGCGGAAATAAACTGGTCGACCGAACCGGAAGCGCCGAGACCTCGCAAACAGAAAAAGAAAACGAAAAGAAGGCTACAGTGGGCTGAGTATGGATCACGGAGGTAATTTGGACAGTGTCTACGTCGATCCTCGGGCACCCGGCAGTTTTGCGGGCGTTCGGGCGTTGAAGCGGTACGGTGGTCGTTCGGAGCGACAGACGAAGAAGTACCTAACCGGTCGCGATGCCTATACCCTGCACAAACCCCGAAGAATACGTTTTCCGCGACGCAAGACGTATTCGAAAGGTATCGCAGACCTCTACCAGATCGATCTGGTCGACATGTCGAGTCTGTCTCCGTTCAACGACGGTATACGATACCTGCTTACCTGCATAGACGTGTTTAGCAAGCGTGCCTGGGCCGTACCGATGAGAACAAAGTCGGGTCGAGACGTCACGCAAGCTTTCGGGCGCATACTCGACGAACGTCAGTGTAACATGGTTCAGAGCGATAAGGGTACCGAGTTTCTCAATTCGACGTTTCAGTCCATGTTGCAACATCGCGGAATAAAGTTCTATACCAGCGAAAACGAAGACTTGAAAGCCAGCGTCGTGGAGAGGTTCAACAGGACGCTAAAGACGAAAATGTATCGCTATTTCACTCACGCGAACACGCGTCGGTACCTCGACGTCTTGGAAGACCTCTTGCACTCGTACAACAACACTCATCATCGATCGATTGGAATGGCACCGGTCGAGGTCGGTCTGCATAATGAGGAAGAGGTCCGAGACCGTCTTTATCCACTAAAACCGAAATCGTACAGGTGGAAGTACGACGTCGGTGACAGGGTCCGCATCGCCGTTCAGCGACGACCGTTTCGCAAGGGATATCTTGGCGACTGGTCGGAAGAGATTTTTGAGATCGTCACGCGTCTGCCCACGTCTCCGGTGACGTACGAACTAAGAGATCTGGCTGGCGAACTTATAAAAGGCAGATTTTACGAACCCGAAGTCCAGAAAGTGACGAAATCTGACAGTGAGCACTTCGACGTAGATCGCATACTGAAGACCAGGAAACGCGGCGGCAAGATACAGTACCTCGTGTCGTGGAAGGGTTATCCGAGCAAGTTTAATTCTTGGGTGGACGAAATCGTGCCCAGATGAATCGATTTTACGTCACCCTACCGTCCAACAGCTCGACGGACTACTATCCCGAGAACACGGTGGCCCGTTACACGACGAAACTCGCCGACAAAATCGAACTGGAGAGCGAGTGGGAGGTGGGTCTGGCGGAAATATCGTTTCCTTCCGAGGTGGAAAACGTGGTATATGGTCACTGTTACTTCGATCTTTACATCAACGACGTGCACATGCGCAGAGTGACACTTCCATCAGGTCATCACAAACGGGTACGCAGTCTCATCGACACCATACACAGAGAGCAACGCAGTCAGATCCCACTACAGAGCCACGAACCACTGCTCGTGGAATTGTCCTATGTCAGAGGCAAAATATCGTTAAAGTTGCACGAGAACCCGAATGCTTACATAGCCATAGAGTTCAGTCGAGACTTGGCTCGCATGCTGGGTTTGGACGAATACGTGAAGTATCGACGAAACACGACGGCAAAACGTTCGACGTCTTTGACCGCGGGGGACGTTACTTCGGCCTATGTCTACTGCGACATACTGGAGCACGTTGCCGTGGGAGACACGAAAGCACCGCTTCTCCGCATAGTCGACAAGCCCAAGAAAACGTACGGAAACGTACATCAGACTCTGAATCCCATCCTGTACGTTCCGCTGCAGAAGAAGAATTTCGACACCGTGGAAATCAACATCATGACCGACACTGGAGTGCCAGTGCCTTTCCGCTATGGAAAAGCATTCGTCGTTTTAGAATTCCGTCGCGCCATTCACGCGTATCTGGGATTATAAAAGGCGCGCGCGCTGTCGTCATCGTCATTTGTCATCGAAACGACGGACGAGTCATGAAGCGAAAAGTATACTGCTGCGACGCCAGTCGTCACATGTATGAAGACTACTACTCTCGTCAGGCCGGTGGCGAGATACCCGTATTCATCGGTAGCCGATATCAGCGGGGACACGGACTGGGAAGCGTCTTGGGTGGTCTCTTTCGACGCTTCGTGATTCCACTGTTCAGGACACATGGTAAAACGTTGGCTCTTGATGCTCTCAGAACCGGTATGGATGTGGCAGAGGACGTACTGGCCAGTGGACGCGGACTGAAGGAATCCGTCAAGAAACGCGTTCCGGAGGGTATAAAAAGGACGGCGCAGAGTCTCATTCGTCAGTCTGGATCCGGACGCAAGAGAAGAAAGAGACGCACTCGTACGAACGACATATTCGCCTAATGGCTTTCGCACATGATATGTCCTGTGAATGCACAAAGTCGGAATTGGACTTGTTTTCTGTTCCACCGACTCAGACGAGCATGGAGCAGGGTAGTTGGGTCGAGTATCATCCTCTGACGACGGTGAGCGACGGTTCACCTATCGAATTCGACGTCAGCGGTACTGGAGACGATTACGTGGACTTTGCTAACACCATGCTGTACGTGAAGGCTAAAGTTACGCAAGCGAACGGTCACAACCTAGCAGCTGGTGCCGAAGTCGGTCCGGTGAATCTGTTTCTACACAGCCTGTTTTCACAAGTGGACATTTCGCTCAACGGCACTCTGGTAACCTCCTCGACAAACACCTATCCATACAGGGCAATGTTGGAGACATTGTTGAGCTATGGACACGATGCTAAATCGTCTCAGCTGACGTCAGTTTTCTACTACAAAGACACCAGTGGTAACATGGACAGTATAGATTTCGCCAACGCTGCTAACGTCAACAGTGGTCTGGCCACGCGACGTCGACTGACTCAGCAAAGCCAAGTAGTCGACATGATGGGTCGCATACACGCTGACATGTTCTTTCAGGACCGATACTTGCTGAACGAGGTCGGTGTGAAGATAAAGCTGATTCGAAGCAAAGACGCATTCTGCCTGATGGGAGACGATGATTATAAGGTCAAGATAACGCATGCGTCGCTGTTCGTTCGAAAGGTAAAACTCATGCCGTCAGTATTCCTCGCTCACGCCAAAGCTCTAGAACGTGGAACCGCAAAGTATCCCATACGCCGTGTAGTGTGCAAATCGTTTGCGATTCCTCAGAATTATCTGGACGTCAACCACGAGAAACTGTTTTCAGGTCAACTGCCGACACGCATAGTAGTCGGACTTGTCGATAATCGAGCGTTCAACGGGCATCGAGAACAAAACCCCTTCAACTTTCAACACTTTAACCTACAAGAAATTGCGCTGTACCTGGACGGACAACAGCAGCACGCCATCAGACCCATACAACCGAACTTTGCGGCGGGACAGTATATAAGGGCATACAACACGATATTTGCCGGAACTGGCAAACTGGGTGCAGACGAAGGACTCTTCATCGATCGCGAAGACTACGGAAGTGGATACGCCCTATACGCATTCGATCTAACAGCCGACCTCGGTGAAGACGACCACTTTAACCTGGTGAGACAGGGCAGCGTGCGTCTGGCACTGAAATTTCGACAGGCTCTCGCCAACACCGTCAGCGTCGTTGCCTACGCAGAATTTGAAAACGTTATAGAGATCGACCGTGACAGGAACGTCGTCTTCGACTTTGGAGTATGAACTCGGAAGATATAGAACGTGTGCTGAAACATGTCAGAGACTTTGACGGTGTATTCGCCGCGGACGAGTTGCCGGACAAACCACGTCTACTCGTGGCCAATACCGACCCTGCCAGTCGACCCGGTCGTCATTGGGTGTGCATCTGTGTGGAAAACGGTCGCGGAGAGTATTTCGATTCGTTCGGGAGACCTCCTACTGTGGATTTCGAACGCTACATGGACGGACACTGCTCGTCGTGGACTTTTAATCGCAGACAATTACAAAGTGTAATCAGTAGATTCTGCGGACACTATTGTATCTATTATTGCTTGCTTAGAAGTAGAGGTGTAGATATGCTCAAGATCGTGAACAGTTTAACTCCAGACACTGGACTCAACGATGTACTGGTGCATAGATTTGCTTGTCGTAACTCGAAGTAGTTTGCTTTGTTTGTTTATGTCTACGTGTAAAAGAATAAACCTCGGTTTGCAAAACACAAGCTTTATTGCACACAAGCACGATACATAATCGTCCAATACACAATAATAATAACACGGCGCAGTCTTAATGTCACGACTAAGCAGTAGGCGGTTGATTGAGGTTCACTTGGAATGGGTGACATTCTGCACAGTTGAGCCACCCCAAGTCGTCCATGTGGTCCTCTTGGTAGTAACACGGCTGAGCATCGGCCAGCGACGGATAAGCGGTGTTGATGACGTCGATGAGGTTGCACAGATGCGTCCACTCGTCGAAACGCAATGCCACTCCTTTCTTGGTAGGCTTGATTTCACCGTCCTTCGCGTGATAGGGCTGGAACCATTTTCGGAAGTCGACGCACTTGTAGCCAGACGTTACACTGACATAGTGACCTCCACCGATGTGTTGAAAATACTTGACACTGCCATCGTCTTCCTTCAGAGCGTTGACGTTGTTGCATATGTCGTGTATAGCTTGACGAAATGCAGCCCATCTGTAACATAGACACAAACAGTAGTTTATTAAACATTGGTCTATATACAACTTAGCTGTTCAATAGTTGACTGACTTCGTTAAAGAGTACTCGCTAACCTTTTCGGTGGAAGCTCGATGAATTTGTTGTCGTCGTCCTTCCGCTTGATGGTGATGATGTATTGACCACCCGTTTTCTTCACAGTGAGAATACGATCTGTCTCAGCACCGAGCACGTAGGTCTTCATCTTAGACGTGAACTGAAAGTACGCAGACGATGTAGGTGCTAGTTGTCTAAACGACAAAGTGATGAAGTACTAGTGGCAGTCAGTTTTATATAGCAACCGGATGGGCTGGTAGGCATGTAGCGTAGGCTGGCATGCTAAAAATAGAATACGGACGCGTCGAAATAATTACTAATGCAGACGTGTAACTGGACACCAATGGCACTGCTAAAAGATATGACGTTAATTAAAAAAACAGATGAACCAAACAGGAATGTGACCTGAACTAGGACACACCCTGTGTAACGTGATAGTCCTGGGAAACGATGCGATGATGAGAAAAGCCGTCGGGGTGGGGGTCCTACCTGTCAAATGTGATTGGTCAAAAATGTCAAGAATGTGTGCCGAGGTCGTGGGACGGAAAGGTCAAAGGTTAAGTAAACCTGTCAAGAATGATTGATTGAGTGGACACACCGAAATAATTACCAATGCAGACGACACTGCTAAAAGATAGACCAAACAAGAATATGACCCGAACGAGGGACACACCCTGTGTAACGTGACAGTACTGGAAAACGACGCGGTGATGAGAAAAGCCGATGGAGTGGGGGTCATACCTGTCAAATGTGATTGATTATGGGGTCAAAAATGTCAGGAATGTGCGCCGAGGTCGTGGGAAAGGTCGGGAACGGTGACGGGAAGGTCAAAAGTGATTGACAGGAGGTCAAAGGTTAAGTAAACACGTCAAAAAATGATTGATTATGCCACCGTTCTCTCCTTTCTTCCCTACTCACAATGTATGACTATAGACATACTGTATAGATCTTACAAAGTGTATAGCGACAAAGGATATGGGTGAGTGTATACGTAGATGGCAGCGCGTCGAACTGGGCTGAACGGACTTAGCAGGTTAAATCCGTTCATAGCGCTAAATCGAAAGATCATTTTGTCTCTAGCGACGACGATGAATGTCTGTACACAGAGCAACCTCAGCATTTGATCATAGTTAGATCTATTGTTTACTTTTAACAGACTGTATGTCATCAATGTGATATTATGCCGATTGTATTGCAACAGGACTTTTTTTATAACCTTATAAAACTGTTTTCTTAACTACATCCTGTGCGCCAAAACTATTTTTACCACGCGACGCAATGCATAGACTGTGCTGTGCAAGGTGTCTGTCTGTCCGCGCATCTGTCTGTCTGCCATGCTCCGGTATTGTAAAAAGAACGGCTAAAGTTACAGTCGAAATTCTTTCACCACACGGAATCCCCAATAATCCAGTGTTGTCGGAACTGAATGCCGATCCTGAATTCCGAGCGGATCGCCCCCAAAGCACAATTTTCGGCAAATAAGTCGCTGTAGACCTAACTCGGAATCAGTGCGAGACAGAGGCGTAGTAACGGGATGGCTATTAGGAAGTCGTAAGTGGACTATCGAGTCATTTGATTTCCTATGACCTTGAGTGGCTTTTGAAGGTCATTGAAGCCCAGGAAATCTCTCTATAATCATTATTTCAAAAATTAAAACTTTCATCAAATTCGAGATAAAAAAACGGACGACATTTTGACATATATAT
>Ga0209787_1000110_pt1 | contig 15177 bp, 1 predicted proteins | sample WorMetLIZISLAND2_2_FD_187414 | JGI IMG/M metagenome (GOLD analysis project Ga0209787, IMG submission 187414) | Marine gutless worms symbiont microbial communities from Max Planck institute for Marine Microbiology, Germany - Olavius loisae LIZARD... ... | reverse complement strand
AATACACGGTCTCGAATACGCGTGCCCGACGGGCAAAAACACTAAGACGGAGTCGAATAAAAACTCCTCCACACTCGGCGTGATCGGAGTCGTGCGTACACCTCTCGGGGGCAATATGACGGTTGGCGACGCGTTCCGACGTAACTGGAAGTGGAAATATATCGGTCGGCATGAAAATCGATCCACAATATACGACTTCCTATTCGACTTCTTTAGACACTGTAGGCACTTGTAGAGCTGTTAGGCGGAAAATAAACTATTTCAGATTCGGTCGCATAAGAAACTGTAGATTACATGTGCACAAAGTTCATTTTAAGCAACTTGGAGGACATTTCGAGCGGTTTGGCGGCGTTAGAACTGAATTATAACTACTTCCGTTTTTGACTTACGGTCAGACAACCGGAAGTAGTATTACATCACTTAGCGGCGCCTCAAAAACAACTCAGGGACCTTCACAGGGCAATACGAGCCTCTGCAGGCCACATACAGCGTCGCATGGTCTGTAGCGGCCCAACCGGAAGCAATGAATTTCCCGATCCTGGTTTCGTATTCGAACTGCATCGCATTAGGGGGTCTATCTGCAACTGTTTTGACGTTCTGAGAGAGGTCAGTGTGGACTTTGTTTTTTGTTGCATAACTAATGACATAACACGGCAGAAGGTCTGGCATTCTATCAGTTCTGAAAGTTGCATGAAAATAATTTGTACCTTCGCCGAGATATGAAACAATTTGCAAGTCTGTGATTGACGATTGGTTTGCTACATTGGAATTTGGTCAGCAACCGGTGTCTGATTAGTGCGCGTGCTCGAAGCGTCTCATCCGTTGTGGAGATGGCCTTTTGAAATTCGACATATCACGATGGGTGCATTTACGAACCATATTTTGGGAAAGGTGACGATTTTACCTCATCGGTAAGGACGGACAGACGTACAGACGAACGATCGTAGCAATAAGCGAAATCGCTCAAAAGCGATGTCGCCTAAAATAGTACTCTCCCTCCTCCTTTATCCAGGCTGGGGACTGGCACTGTATACAGATGCTGTGTCGGGACACAGCATCTATGTACAGTGGCGGAGTTAAGAGTATTATTGCTTATTTGTGTTGTTTACAGAAAACACATGCGTCATAACATTAATATAAACAAAAAGTAATTCATTTGCATCGAAATTGACTCAGCGGCTATTTACAGCAATGATGAAAAGTTATCTTGGCATCGAGACTTGTAGAATAAAACGAAATATACGCGTAGAATATGCACTGATTTCATTTGTCATTTATATCGTTCAACACGTAGCCTATAGGTACAAGAAAACTAGAATGAATGACTATATTTAGCAAATATTATTTCACCAAAGCTTTCCGACATAAAAACGCGCAATTATAATTAAAACAACAAAATTCATGTTACATACAGTATAACAAGAATCATACCATTCACATTTAAATCATAATAGTTAGATTTTTTAATTCAATGTATTTGTAATCCGACACGCAGAGAGATATTTCACTACGCGCTGACACTGTAATCTCGTTAACACGCGCTAGTCACTATTGGTAGTAAATACTACAAATATCGGTTCTCTTCAGATTGTTTTTTATTTGTACAAAACGCAATAGTGTTCGCCAACAATTTTTGTTCTGTATATCTGGCCTATATCAGCCGATCGTTAGACGTTTTTCTTCTGTGCTTCTGTTAGTAGTGTAATATATTTCTCTTCGTCGCGCCGATCTGTTTTAATCAAGTGTAATACTGCTCTGCTTCAAGCAAAGTTTGAGTAAATCTGCATAGTTTCAAGCACGTCTGTTCTGTATGTACCCTGCTGGCCTTGAAAATCTCAACCACTAAAGTCATCTTTCATACAGTATAACAAGAATAATATCATTCACACCTGAATCTCCGTGTTTTGCTTTGCTATTCAATTCATTTGTAGGCCTAAACTCATATACAGAAAGTAAAATAACAATAACAAACTATATCACCACGTGATAAGGCACAAAATAAATGTACAGTCTCCCGATATTATAGTTCAAACATACGGAAATATACAATACGATAATAGTCCGAACGAAATGTCAGTTTACGGTTCTACGTCATCAGCTTCTTCACTGACGGCAGACGACGTTGGAACTTTGCTGGTCTTACGAAAATTCGCAGCCACGGCTTTAACATGATGCTGATTTTTGCTCATGCTGACGAGAACGAGATCAGCTATGTTGCGTGCGAATGCTTTGTCACTCTCAATTTCATAAGTCGAGCGTTTAGAACATAATTTTGTTCTGGCGGCGTCAGACAGCTGTAACATCTCCATTCTGCGTTCACCTGAACGGGCCAAATTCAACACTGCACGAAAAAACATTGTTTTCTCTGCTTCATTCAAGCTTTCTCTTCTTTTCTCAACGAAGTCTGCAAGATTCTGTTTCATCCACGATAAGCACGAAAGAACAGCATTCGTGTGTTTGCCAGTACTGAGCACGACCTGAAATTTCCTGTCTCGATGAACTGTTGATGTTCGGGTATAAACTGACCCAAGTACTGGGTCTCGTATGACGTGCGGCTTGCTGTTTATGCCCATCTGCCCATCACAAATCAGCTTCATTGCATTTGTCGTTGCCTGCGTTAATGCACCTGCCTCAATGTTTTTCATTCTCAACTCTGTGTGACCAGTCAGTTGTTTCACGACGACTTTAATGTGATCAACTGCGTCGTAGGTGGAGTTACCTTCAAACTCGGACAGCGAAGACCATACTTCACAGCAATGAACCATGTTGTTTTTGATTACAGCAACAGTAGACGGATCTTTATAGTAACAGTTACGCAAACGAGATTGTAAAGAACCAAAGTTTTCCAACACAAACGCGTTCCATCGACAGTTCAATACCACCCAGTAAGTAATTTCAGGAAATACTGCGATCGCGATTGTTCTGTTGACGTGCACTGATGGCGACGAAGGAACGAGCTGTCTGAAATTTGAACTGCCACAAAGTATTTCGTCAAGCGCATGCAACAATGCGTCACCAACGTCATCCAGTTTGACTGACTTGTCAGATGCAATAATCTCACGCCAGTGTTGCTGTAGACTTGAGTCAACGGTGAGTTTCATCTGTTTCAGTTTCTCATCGTCGGCCTGCATAATGTAACGAAAAACATCACTGGATATTTTCTTTTTCGCTCGATATATCTGCGATTCAGACTTGTTTGAACGATCCCTTTCGGTGCCATGCGGTTCGACATCGGACGGCTCAACGTCATCATCATAAGTGTTCGGAACATCCACGACAGACGGGTTTGAATCTGCTCTAGATCGTTGCTGTAGATAAGCGGTAGGACGTAGTTCTAGTGCTTCAACGATTTCGTCACCGAGGTGAAACAGCGGTCCATTCGAACGATGCATGTGCGGAGAAGACATCTGAACAATGCAGTCCGCTTCATCAGATACTTGTTGTTGTAACAGTCTGCCGAGTTCCACCGAAAACTGCTTTGAATTTCTGTTCCGTCGATCAATCTGTTCTACGTGGACAATGACTCTATCAACCATATTATCGCCGTAGGTTGGATTCATCCATGACAACAGGTCAGTCTGTTCAGTTAACGCGACTAGCACATCGGTTGCTTTAAAGCGATTTTTCAGCTGTAACTCCGTATAGTTCACCACTGAGACAATTTTGGGACACTTGTCTACATCTTTGTCAACGACTGCGATGGCAAAGTTCTTCACACCTTGATCGATGCCAATATGTCTCTCTGACAACACCGGCCGGCAGAACATTGCGAATTCTAAGTCACCGACATTTACACGAAAGTCTGCGTCAGCTGGCGAATGCTGCGCAACGTGATGATTAGACACTGGAGGCTCTTTCTGTTGCTGTAACAAGCGCCATTCTTCGTTATTTTTGCTGCTGTCTGCTGTCCATGCCAACTCAACAGTCATTTCCTCACGTTTGCCATGAGCTTCTGCAAATTCGATCGATGCTTTTCGCAGCTTTTCATCAACAGTTCGTCTGTGCTTGTCGGCATCGTTCTGTCCAATTCTCTGCCAGACGTTCGGGTGAATCGGACTCACAAAGAGATTCTCCAGCTTCGTCACGCGTGTGCAAGCGACATAGAGAAGAGAGCTAATTTCTGGTGGCATTTTCATGTCAGGATTTTCAAGTCCCAAGTCAACCGACACAAGACAGTTATCCATCGTTTGTCCTTGCGCTCTATGTGCAGTGATGTTGCTTGACAGGTCGATCGGAAACTGTATCCTGTAGCAGTCTTTTTCTAACTGTTTTTTTCTGATCCACGACGGTAGAGAACTTATTTTCACGCTGAAGCGTCTTCTGAACACAGGCACCCATGTCGGCTGATTCGGATACGGAAATATACGTCTGTCCGTGCCGTCTTTCCTGTCAACAAATCCCTGAAATCCTGGGAATGACACGATTATGCAGTAAGGCGCAACGTGATCTCCAGCCAGCAGCAAGTCAGCGTCAGCATTGTTGAAAATTAGTCGCACGACAGTGCCCGACTGAGACGTAACGAGACCAGCAGCAATGTTTACGTTTTGCAACAGACGAACTTCGCAACCCTCTGCAACACACAGAATGTCCGGCGCGTAGTCATAAGCTTGAGGTGGTAATGCACTCAGTAAGTCTGCGATCTGACTGTTGTCGTTTGTCACGTGATAAGTGGCCTTGCAAATGTACATCCGACGGTGTTCTGTCGACTCCTTGCATTCCTTCCAAAGCTGTCGCCAGTTGTGCATCGCGCACATCTCATTCTGATAATGAATGCCGAAATCTGTACAAACATCTGGAAACTTAGCTCTCTGATATGTCAGCATCGTGCAGTCATGTTCAGTCAGTTTTCCGTGTCTCATGCGATCGCAGATCTCGCCCAACAGACCAGAATTTCTCTGTAAACGTTGCAAGTAAATACAGTTTGGAACGAGATACTTTTCAAAGAGAAGCTGGCCAGTTTTGGTACGTTTCGACTGCTTAGTTTCTCGCCTGTTTTTGACAGTCTCGCCAGCATCACGTCCATCGTCGTATACTGCAGGTCCTCCGATTGGTGGTAGTTGTGCCTGATCTCCAAGAAAAAGCATTTTCTTGCTTCCAAATGGCGCAATCTCACCTACTGCATTCGTTTTATGCTTCGGGTTAAACGCCGCTGTCATCAATTCGTCCATTAGAGCAAAATAAGCAGGAGGTACAGCAAGAGCTTCTTCGATTACAAACAACTCGATATCCTCATGTGCCACTCTGAACTCCGTGACTTTTTTGCTGTCAGGTTTAATTTCCGTCAACGCAGAATTGTGCTGGTGGTGTGACCATCCGAACATTGAGTGTATTGTCGGCCCATTGAACAGTGACGCAGCCTTTCCAGTGTAAGCTGTAGCTTGTACACGGCCTCTGAAATGCTCGCAGATTTTCAACGCAGTAGCAGTCTTTCCGCTTCCGGCAGATCCACAAAGAAACAAAATCTGATGGTTTTCGTCTGTACCGATGTCAAATGCAAACTTCTGAATTTCAGTCATGTCATCGTAGTCTACTGTTGAAACCGGCGGACTAGCAACGAATCGCTTTGCCGTGTTATGTGTTGCAACTTCTTCCAATCGCTGCCACTTATTCTGCATCGGGAAAGCAACACATATTTCACTGCGCTCTGGTGCTTTTTGCTCCATGATGTCACGAAATGTGTCTGGTGGCATGAAGTTTTCAAAAGTCGGATATTCGTACAGATCGGACACGTCGTTAACAGCGGGTCGTATGTCGACATCCACGTTCACCAGCTCGTCGACATCCTCGTACTGGGCTTTCAGTACACCGTTGTTATCAACTCGATCAAGATGAACTTCTCGGTTGTGCTGATTCACAAGATAAATCGAATAGCAAAACTGATTGTCTCTTTGCCATGCACTCCCCGGTGGCGCCACTTCACCATTGTTGTACAGCTGTTTGTAGATCTTGAAGAACTCTTCCAAACGCTGTAAGCTGTGTCTATTCTCTAGCTCCACGTGTCTTTCGGGATCGTTGAGAACTTCTCGTACATCGTTCGATAGAAACGTTTCGTCCGGTGAACTCCTCCACGGTACGTACATGACCAGCTCGTAATACGCACGATACAGTTGATGACGTTTGTCCATCGACAGATCATAGAACGTCGTCTGCGTTGTTGTCATTCCGTGCTCAACCAGTTCATAGTCAATCGCCGGAGCCGTATACAGAACCGTACTCGGACGTGTGTGCTTTCGTTTCCTGTACAGTGTCAAGTGCCAGTGACCGGTGCTGACATCTCGCGAGCGAAACTTACGTTTGGTAGTCTCGTCGATGAGTTTCGTTTCAGCTTTTTTCGAATTCTTCCACTTGTGCTGAACTGCTTCGGCAAATTCATTGAAGCACATGCTGTTGACTGCTTCTTTCGTTAGACCTCGTCCAAGTTCGGTGTCTTCCCTGCATCTTTCAGCATACGCGCTGTACTCTGTCCTGTCAGAATATTCGATCGTATCATGATCATCATACGGCACCTGCAAGTTTGCACGCTTATAAAAGCCGACGACATCTACATTGGCGAACGACTTCATGACATCCGGCAAGTTCATGACTTTGTAAGCCAGCTCCTGTTTGCTGATGAAAGCGCGGTGTGAGCAATCAGCCAGAAGAAGATGCGACAGTACCTGCTTCATGTTGGGCGGCAACAAGTCTGTTGATCTCTTGTTCAGATGCTCGATCATCTCGTCGAGAAGATGTGCGTGTTTACCGGCCTTGCTGCAGTATTTAGTCACGTAGCGTAGCGAGTGTGCTGAATCAATCAAAACACTGACGTCGTGGTTTGATCGTAAATACCTGATCAGATAACGATTCAAGTTTGCGACTCTGTCACACGTCCGGCGCAGCAGTATGCGTGATTCCATCTGATTGGCATTGACCTGCATAACTGCAGCGACTGTGTGATTGAGTGTTTTCTTCGGAAAATCGAAACGGCAACCCTCACCCGACATCGGATCACCGCCGCAACTGCCAGGTATACATTGATGCAGACAAGACACAGACGCAACCTCAGCCATCTCTTCACGGATGTTCGATCGACATTCGGGGTCGTCAAATCGTCGCATTATCGGATGCGTGTTCAACGTGATGTCGCCCTTTTTGTAGTTCTCTGCAAACTGTTTCCGGTAGTCTTCCAGACAGATAACTTTACTCTCGTCATGTCCATCTATATCAACGTCTTCATTGTAAAACGAAGCTGTAGAAATAGAGTGAGCAAACAGCGCCGCATATCGACTGGCAAGCAAACCCATCTGGATCAAATGCCATGCCTGTTCAACTTTATCAGGTTTGATGTTGCCACATTTCAATTGTTGCCGTACAACTCGACCGTTGTGAATGATTCTACCCAAAATTCCCGTGTGGAGGACGTGAGGCAACTTGACAACGAAGTGAAAATGGACAATTCCTCTGGTTTCCGTAAATTCAGCACGACCCCAATACCACGATGTTTCTGTAACATCCTGATCTTTCCAGTCACCTTTCATTTCCTTCTCTTCAACGCCACAAATCTTGCTGAAAAATACACGCGTTATAGCCTTCACTTTACGATACAGGTAGATCGCAACGAACGGAGCAAACTTGTTAATCAGCCTCGTGAACTCAGCGTTGTCTTTCGTAAAAGGCTCATGCCGTTCCATGTCTGTGCCATGTTCCAGCTTGTACAACAATCGGCGAACATCGCTCGAGGCCCGCGGATCGCAGTTTATCGTCACGAAAACGTTCGGCGGCCCAATATCTCGAGACATCGCCTCAATTCCCAATCGTTCCGCAAACCATTTCTGACGAGAATTAGGAAGCTGCGTCATGACAGTAGTCAAATCTGGCAGATGAGAATCCAGTAAACCGGAATCGTGCTCCACGCCGTCCCTGAACGCAGTCAGTATGCTATTCAATGGTATATGAGCTACACTCGGATGAGAACTGAGATAATAACCAACCGTAGCACGCACCGTCTGTTCACTGAGCCGGCTGTACTGATGTGCCATGTGAATATCGTCTTCAGCAAAACTCCACTGCAGTTTTCCATCACTCATTGTATGTGCGAATAGTGATTGTTTTTTCAACAGATACCGCGCAAGCTTGTAATCTCCAAAGTCCAATGGCGACATTTCCCCGTGTGGATATAACGAAGGAAAAGCCATATTAGCACTCGAACTGTACGTCTGTTTTCGCCCTGTGTCGTCCTTGACAATTTCTAGCTTGCCTTCTTTCCTTATACGCAATACGTCTTTTGTTTTAAGATACAGTTCTGGATATCTGTCAAACGAAAAAACATGAGTCTCCGCAAAGCCAGATGTGCTCGTTGCATCTGTAATACCGTCGTCTTCAGTTTCTGCCTCGATCTGTCGTTCCTCTGACGCTGTATTATCTGTCAAAGCAGAATCAATCTCCGCCAGCTCCAAGTCTGGTCCTAACGACTTTATAGCGGCCTCACTTATATACAGCTGATTCTGTCGCCTCAACGCAATGAACTGTTTGTGATGAAGAAATAGATACCGCAGCCACTGTCGTACGCGATCCGCGTCTGCCACAATATACTTTTTCTCGTTCTTAACACGGCGTTCAATTACCATAAACCTGTCCGCAAGTGATGTTCTTGGCAAAACTTTACACCATGTACCTACTGGATCTTGGATTAGAGAGATACTTTCCAGGCGTAGGCGTTTATCGGCGTAATGATTCTTTTTTATAGTCACTACTGCATGGATTGGCGAGATTACGGCTCTGTCGCCTGGCTGCAAATACGGCAAATCTTTGCCATCAGCAGTTTTCGGATATTCTTTCGATATCGGTTTAACCTTTTGCCATGATTCTTGTTTCTTGGTCCTGTCTCTTTCATTCACGCGTTTGAGCTGGATACAATCGAAACATATATCCGAGTCTGTCTGGTCACCGACTAATAAACCAGTCGATACACAGTCGTCGCATTCTACAATCTTCCATTTACATTCATGTTCGATGCATATCTGCATCCGTTTGTCATTGTACTGACCTTGCTCCGTATCATCTGCAGCCGCCCACGTCCATTGAGTTCTTGGTTGCAGTAATTTGCAGGTCTTATTCAACTCGTTTAATCTTTTCTCGTCATCACTCGTCCAACGAAACTTTCTGTTACAGTCATCTATCACAGCAGGATTTAATATAACCTCTATAACCTCAGACGATAATTTCTCGGTAGTTGTGTTTGAAACAGATTTAATCAAAACGTCGTGATAAGCTTTTAGATTATCATACAGTGTATCCGTTTGTGGCGCCGTCTTTTGTCTCGGAGTAATCTCTTTCTCCAGGTCTTTAATTTGCTGACAGAACGTCGTCTTTAAGTTATCTTTTCTCGTGTTCGTTCTTAACGTTGGGGTGAAATCGTTACTAGCGATTGTTGTTGTCGCTGTTTTGAACTGTTCACTTTCGCTCATTGCTGCATGCTGCTGAGAATGACCTCTTGTACCGCGGTTTGTTTTCGTTTCAGTCGAAGGTTTGTTTCTGTTCTTTATACGCGAACTCTTTCGAATACCAGAACTCGTGCTGTTCACACTGGTTACGGATACATTGTCAGCTTCCACAATGGCCGTATCTGCTGCATTCAGTACATTTTTAGAATGGCGTTTTGCTTTGTGAATCGACAAGCCTCTAGCCGTATCGTGTACTGAACCGCAATTAATCACATCACACATGTATTTCCCTCTTTTAGCGGGTAAACAATAGTTAACCCCGTAGTCTTTAACAGACGTTGTCTCTCTACTAGCAATTCGCTTACTTCTCCTCGAAGAGTGGCTTTCTATGCTTGTCACAGACATACTGTCATCTGGCTCTACGTCTGTCTCTGCGCAGCCCATGAAGTGATTTTCAGCTTTTTTGTCTTCAATTTTCACGGTGACTGCTGACCGTTTCTTATGCCCCACAGTTTGCCGCAGACTCTCATTTGTCGATTTCCCAATCGATGACTCTGCGACTTTATGGCATGTCATTTTGTGCATATTAAGCACATTCATATTTTCAGCACTATAGCTGCAACGTAAAAAATTGCATGATAATGTATGGTTTCCATTCTGTGTATTCTTATGCTGTGCTGCCCTTGAACAGTCGACCTCAACGCTTCTCACAGACATACTATTATCTGGTTCTACGTGTGTCTCTGTACAGTCCATACAGTGATTTTCTGGTGCAGTTTTCACTGTGACAAACGACCTTTTCTTACTTCCTGTGCGTCCAACAGTTTGCGAGAGTGTCTGATCTGTGAAATTCTCAGTCAGTGACTTCGTGACAGTATGACATCTTTTATGCATACCAAGCGACTTCATACTTTTAGCACTATAGCTACAACCCGAAAAATCGCACGCTAATATTTGGTTTCCTTTTTTTACATCATTAATCTGTGTATTTGATTTTTTCTGGCATCTTCGTTTGTGCATATCGATCGATTTCTTATTACTGCTAGTGTACGTGCAGCCGATAACATCACATGTCATAGTGTGTGTTTCTGCAGAACTGACTGCACCATTCACCTGTGTTTCCAACGCAGTTACTGGAGTACGCAATATAGCCGTACCTAAACAACAGCTAACCTCGTAGTCTCGAACCGTCTCCGTCTCTTTACTAGCAATTCGATTGTTTCTTCTCGAACAGTGACTTTCAACGCTTGTCACAGACATACTGTCATCTGGTTGTATGTCTGACTCTTCACAGTCCATGAACAGATTTTCTGCTTCTTTCACCGTGACTGCCGACCGTTTCTTACGTCCCACAGTTTGCCAAACACTCTCATTTGTCGATTTCTCAATCGACGACTCTGTGACTTTGTGACATATCATCTTATGCATATTTAGAGTGTTCACATTTTCAGCAGTATAGTTGCAACATAAAAAGTCGCATGCTAGTGTTTTCTTTCCATTTTGTGTATTTATATGCTGTGCTTTGCTTGTTCCGTGGCTTTTCACTTTGTGCATGTAGATGGATTTTGCGTTATTACTACTGAAAGTGCAACCGACAAAATCACATTTCATAGCGTGTTTTTCAGCAGAACTGACGGCTTTTGTTCTGTGTTCTGCTACTGAAGTTTCTTCTCGATTGCAAGACACTGTTTCTGTGGTTGTATCCATCACAATTGGATTATTCAGAATGGTAACGCTTGTGTAATCTTGTGGAAATTGGTGAACAAATCTAAAGCTGTAATTTCGTCGTAAATGTTGCCATATAGGCATATTGACATTCGACATATTGAGAGTATCTCGTCTGACGCCATGTGTATTAGCACCAAGTGGAATTACTGGAGCACCATCTATACCAGTCAGTATGTCAAAATGACCCGGTGTACTAAGTATACAAATGAATCCACACGTACCTGCTTCGTTGAAGACATACCACTGCGAGTCATGCATGGAATATGTAAAGATTACAATGTCATAAAGTAGGCTGATCGCAGCGAAATGGGCATCTTCAGCCCACGCATCGCTATGAATAGCTATACCTTCATGTACTTGTTGTATTGCAGAACGCATGAAAGAGGCGTAGTGAGACACTGTGAGTGACGAATTACAACGGCTGCCGTAGTTTGTCCTAGTACGATACAGAGCTGGAACGTTCATGAATACATTAATACAGTCCTCAATAACCTGAGAATATAATGACGAGTCTCCCGTTAGACTATAAGATAAACAATGAAAACCGCAAAAGCCACTACCAGTCATTTGTATAAGAGCATACTCATTGCCAAAGCAATCCCTTAGTGTGCTAAAGTTATTTCCAGTATCCATGCAACTCAAGTTTGCAGGCTGCAAGTTGCTGTGTACGCCGGTAGTTATATGCTCGACAAATGAAGCAGAAGCACTATCACAATTTGAAATATTTTCATCACTAGTCGCTATTTGCATTTGATACTCTGCAGCTGAAGTGTGTTGTTTTTGCCCTCGTGAATTTGTAGGACCTGGATTGGTTTCAATATCACCACAGAGAAGCAGAAGATCAATGTCAAAGTTATTTGTAGATATATTATGCAATGAACTGCTGTCAATGACTGAAGTGAACCGCCTACCATACAGATTACTATATTTCAGCAGATGTTTCCCAGTTTTATGAATCACACGCGTAAACGTTTCATCAGATGGTCGTGTTTTACACAACAGAACTTTCAGCATACAATCTATTAAACTGTCATTATCAGTAAACACTGTCATACATTCTGTGTTATCTACTCTGTTCGTCGTGCATAAGCCAACGCCATACTTCTTTAGCAGCGTAAACACTAGTGGATCACTGACTGATACTTTCAAGCTGTGCAATAACCGTGGTACTGTTTCAAAGACAAAACATGTGCGTCGTACGTCTTTAGTACAACATGTCTGATCAACAACAGTTTTCCGTATGAAGCAGGACTTCGTCCACGTGAGTGAGCTGAAATTTGAAACACGATGTCGGTTGGTGAACATTGGACTGTTAACATTCAACGTATTTCTAGTAACGTTTGCACAGTGTACGTTTTGATATGGTACGTTTGTTCGATACTGAGCAGAATACATACGTTGCTTTCTCGATGTAACAGAACGATCTACTAGCCGTGCACACTGTACATATACATAATTCTGCTCATTTTCACAGTCGTGCTCATCATCATCATCAACGCACAAAACAGAGAACTTATTCTTGTGAACAAAACTGACATTTTTCACGTCACTTTGTGTATTTTGCACAACACGAGAGCAAGTTTGCTTAACCGACTGAGACGTACTGTAAGAATGCGGATTGTCAACAGACTGCATATACCGTTTAACAGCATGCTTGCGTGTCACAACAGTTGACTTTGAAACGTTACCTGCGACAGCTTTCAGAGGTTCCACAGATTTCGCATTTACTCTAGTTGTACCTCTGGCAACGTACACTGTCACATACTGCTGTCCGGGAAAGCTCGCAGGATGAATCCTTGCTTTCAAGTCCGGTGCTGGAAGAGTAGGCCAAGCATCATCGGTATCAACAATAAACCCATCTGAACTTACTGGCACTTGTGTCGTGTTCACAATGGTGGACTTCAGAGCACACAGTTTTGTAACCAAAGCACAAGCAACCTGCTTTATGCCATATTGCGAATAATGAAGTCCGTCACAGGCTAGATTACATCGTGCAATATGACTTCCAGACTGACCACCCGACAGACACGTTCGCAAATCGATAAAGTGTGCTCTTTCGTGATCATCACAATATGACTGTAACTCACAGTTCAACTCATCAATCATCGGGTTCATCTCAGCTGAATTATCAGTGCCAGTGTAGATGTTATTGGCCACATAAGACAGACTAACAAATGCTAGATGAGCATTTTTGCAATGAGCTGTGATCGTTTTGTAACACTGGTCGTAGTCATACATGCAGTTAGTCACTCCAAAGCCGTTCAGTAAGTTATTCACACCTACGTTGATAACGATCAAATCAGACTGACCACAGAATTTTTGTGCTAACTCAGCCATTTTGTCGATCTGGCAACCAGGTGCAAAGTGCACGCTATCATAATCTGTGTACGAGATGCTACGAAAAGTACTGTCTAATAGGCGCCACATCGAGTCGGATAGAAACGACACGTTTAAAGACATAGCGTTGTTTCCGGCGTATGTTATGAACAGCGTTTGTTAGATAATCAGTTCGATATGTTCAATTCTTCTGTTTGATATTCAGTTTTCGTTTTGTCTGTTTTTATCCTATAATACGTCACAAAAGCCGTATATCGATGCGACACGACACGAAAACGACAGAACAGCTATCGGAGAAGTTCTGTGTGGTTGTGCTACGTTGCCTTTACTCGGCTGATAAGTTATCAAACTATACCTGTTCTGGTCAATCGACGTTATCTACTGAGTAAATCAAAGCTAGCAAGACTGCTATGTGGAGATTCTTGTTTAGCAGCAGTAATACAGTACAGGCCTCAGTCTTATGCAAAAACAATACGATACCTCACGATAGACCAGTGTCAGTGTAGTTTGTGCTATGTTCCTTGTACTCGGCTAACGTCAAACTGTACCTGTTCTGGTTGATCGACGTTGATCTACTGCGTATGTCGAATCTAACGAAATTGCTACGATGAGATTCTTCTTCAGCAGCAATACAGTAGACGTATACGCCAAAGAACTAATTTCTAATAGCTTAAACGATCGCACAATTTTTATTACTGTTAAACAGAGTACAGAATTAGTGCAAATTCAGCAAATCTTCAGCAACAGCTGTGTATTGAATTTAATTAGATTATGATACGTAAACAGCAAAATTTACTAGCTGGTTAACTCTAGTTTATAAACTGTTCAACTGTGATGTCGTTAAGTAACACCTGTCTGGCAGTCAATGCAGATAGTAAATATTAAAAAAAAACTACAATAGTTCTGTTCACGTTCGTTAGCAGTACACAACGCAATAGTGTTCAACAACGTTTGTTCTGTATATCTGGCCTGTTTCAGCCGAGTGTAAAACGTTTCTGTTCTGTACTTCTGTTACTAGCGTAAACCGTTTTTACTCGTACTGCCGGTCTCTTTCAACCAAAGTTTGAAGCAAGTTTGAAACAAGTTTGTGAAGTCTGTTTGAAGCAAGTCTGTTCTGTTCAACCACTTCTGTTCTTTTCACCACGTCTGTAATTCTGTTCTGTTCAACCACGTCTGTTCTGTTCACCACGTCTGTATTTCTGTTCAACCACGTTTGTTTACCATATCTGAGTACTTTCTACTGCTGGCCGGGGATACCACATCCGTCCCGACCAGCAGGCAATATCAGCAGTCAACAGCGTCAACCTGCAACAAAAACAGTCAAAGATTGTAATTTTGCAAGACAGTATTTTATGACAGCCGGTAGGTAAGCAAGCAAGCAAGCAAGCATGTTATTATGTACAAACTTGTTAATTCGTATATATAGCTTGTAATGTAATGCAATATATCTCCAAATATCACACTCATATTTGTCACTCGTTTGATTGTGTTCCGTATAAAGCGTCACATATTTCGGTATATAATACGTCACATAAGCCGTAAATCAGGGGTCATATAAAATGGTAAAAATGGTAAATGGCTCCCTGATTTTATAGAGCGCTTGAAAGCGTCAGCATGGCATCAGCTTTATCTACCGCTCTTACCATTTACCCATGCCAGATCCGAGTCCATCAACGCTGACAGTCTTAAACTC
>Ga0209787_1000109_pt1 | contig 15643 bp, 6 predicted proteins | sample WorMetLIZISLAND2_2_FD_187414 | JGI IMG/M metagenome (GOLD analysis project Ga0209787, IMG submission 187414) | Marine gutless worms symbiont microbial communities from Max Planck institute for Marine Microbiology, Germany - Olavius loisae LIZARD... ... | reverse complement strand
AGCATAGCGTCGCGCGGGTAAAAAGTAAAAAAAAAACAAACAGTCAAGCACGCATACACACACACACCCACGCAAACATACAAACACGTAGCTAGTATAAAAGCATAAGACAAAAACGCATCGCTATAACAGCAACTCCAAGGCAAATTTGTACCATATTGCACCGAAATATACGGCATCTGTAGCAAAGTTAATAGTATAAATGAATGTAGTATAAATGAATGCCCTCTGTTTCGTGTTGTAGCAGAAGGTTAGCATGCAGTGGACGACTGGGCGTGTCAGCTGGTCGTCAAAACTCCCCCTGAGGGAGGTCCTTCTCCAGGGGGGAGTAAATTTGTTTCAGGGGGAGTTCTCCACCCCTACGGGGTGGCTGGATAAACCCCTGGAATTCACGCATGCGCGAAGTCGTCGGGGCAATGCGTGGAGGTGCGCAAAGATACCGGGAAGTATGCGTAAACAAGTCGTTCCATTGCGTGTCTATTGCGGTCATTTTGTTCGCGCATTGCGTGAAGTGTGCGTAAAAATGCGTGCACAGCGCGCAAAGAGGGCGCAAACACGTCTTCACGCCACGTTCACGCCACGCTGCGTGCCACAGAAATGGCACGCATTGCCACGAAGCATTGCGTGCCATTGCGGGGACACAATGCGTGCAAGTGTCAATGTAGCTATACTGTGCCGCATCGGTCGGCCCCGTATAGCCACGGCCTCCGAGATAGATACCGAGGGCCGTGGTATATAGCCCACTGCCTGTACATAGAGTCCCGTGCCGGTGCCTCTGTCAGACTGTCAGCCTCTGTAGTCAAACATAATGGACAGCGATCCAGTTACTGCTGCTTTGACCTCTTCCAAGTCTTTAAATATAAACGTAGCCAACTATGCGATGAGTACCGTGTGGAATTAAATTGATTTGAGCTCCGCAGCGACCAAGTTAACTGAATTGTACGTGCCACAACAGAACGTCAGTAGGCCTATAGCCTAATGAAAGAAAATCTGAAAACAACAACTAGCAACTGCTTTGTGTTTTTTGTGGCCACATCTTCAAATGAAATCGTGTAACAAGGTCGACTATAGTGACGGAGGACGAAACTGAATTTAAGATAGGCCTAGATGTATAGGTCTAAGTTGTAGCGTTGCTTATTATTTTAACGTATATAGGCCTAATGACATTTTCATTTTTGGTGTTGTCTTTGTCATTTCGTTTTGCACTTTGACACTCGTGAATGCATAGACACCTACAAACCACTATTTCTCTGTCACACGCTTTGTTTAGGAGCTATATAGGGGCCTATATCGCACATCATATGCAGTAAAGCATAACAGTTTTACCCCATAGGTAGACTGATTTACCTGCTTACATACACGGTTCAAAAGTAAATTGTGAAAAATAGTCGACTATTAGTCGACTACTAAAATAGTCGATACGCACAGCACTATTTACAACACAATCAGTTTCAGTCTTTCAGACGCCGAGCTTCAGTTTCAAACTCGTTTAAAATATCCTCAGTAATGGCCGTCATGTTAAGTTGTGATTGTGGAAGTACCAGAGAAGCCAGTCCCTGTCCAGTGTCGGCTGATTCAGACTGATAAGGACGATCTGACTTACAAACAGCATCTTCGTTGGCCACACTTGAGTTCAACAGACCAAAGAACTGCCTAATATCACTTTGAACTCGTGTTCTTTTGGCCAGGAGGAACTGGATGATATATTTTGTAACAAACAGGCCTATCAAGATTTATATCCAGTGTACATGTCCTTTCTGTTATTGGTTTTTGTCACACTGTAAGCAATTCAATTCAACTATTTCGGTAGTGGGGCTGCTGGCCTGCTTGGGGGGGGTGCAGTGGATGCACCGCACCCCCCCTGGCTACGCTTATGATCAGGATACAGTGTTTTATTTATTTATTTCAATGGTATATTGTGGAACAATTTTGCATTGGTAATTTGATTATTCATCTATATTATCTCATCTAACTATTCTGTATCTATAGATATTGCACTACAGTTGGTGTTTTGACATTTTTACACAGTGACACCTATACAACGTAAACAGACTACAGTGTTTACGCGTATATCCCAAACAAATGCAACTGACATGTATAGGCTGGACAGGACACAGACCTCCCTTGACAAGAATTTGTTCAGCGACCGTGGTTTCGCATTACAGAACTGGTGTGAGGATTGCAACGCGGTCGGCTAGGCCTCAGTACGGCCTCATTACTCCTGTTAGTTATTATCTGATTAGATCCGCTCTGTAACATCAGGGCGGTATCGGCGTCATGTACAATACATGCGGTCAGGCCCAGTAGAGCAATCAAGTGTCTCACCCCACCACCTCAAAGCTCAGCGGAGACTGCGGCGGAAACAGCTGCTGGGGCCAGCAAAATGAAAACGATGCATTCCATGTTTGGTTCTTGGGTTTGGTTTTCGGGGTCGGTGGATCGAATGGTGCTATTTCCAGTTCTATCAAACCCAAGATGGCGGCTTTTTCTACAGACGTTTGCTGCCTTCAACCTCCGTATTGATAAAGAATTTACAGCGGCATCGCGCGGTTTCCCTTTCTTGTCTTTAAAACAACAGTTTTTTGCGTTAGTACATTATCAATAACATTGAGCGGTTCCACACGTTTTTAGACTACCGTATATGAACTTTATTGCGTCGTTGTGTCAGCAAGGCAGAAGACAAAAAAAGGAAAACAAGTAAAAGCGCAATTATTTACAACGTTGAAATTGTACACAACAAGAGGAAAACGAACATTACAAGAAACAGTTATTAAAACCGCATAGAGTGCATTTTTCGGTCCCCCATTTATTTTCCACTCCTGCTATTTGGTCCGCCAAATTCCAGTCCTGCATTTTCAGTCGACCCAAAACTGTAGCAGTGTTAAGAGATCTAGTACCGCGTCTGCAGTGCCGTCACCTGTTGCTAGTAGGATTCATGTAAAAACCTAATGCCAAAAGCAAAAAGTTATTTACCTAGGTATTTACCAACAGGGTTATTACTCATTTTAGTTCGAATTTTCTCAAAAACTCGTGAGCTTTCGCAGATTTGCGAGTAGGGAGAACGTAAAAACCTTCAAGTAAATACACTCCGGGTATTTACCTGGGTATTACCTTAAGGTTTTTACTATAACCCTAGTTGCTAGTGATCGCAGTCGCTGTAACGCGACCGACACTGTTATCAGCCACAGCCGCCCCCCGCCGGTGAATACTGCCATTGACACCTCATACTGCTCAGACCAGACGTCAGCTGGCAGGCCCGGCCAGGCAAGCGATGGGCCGGGGCACTGATAGCTGAGTGGTTGAATGCAAGAGACATCGAGGCAGACTAGCACTAGCAGACGGTCTTTTCATCACCCGCCGATGCATCGTTGTCAGTTAATTAACGCACAGAGTAGACACGTCAATATCGACATAGAAAATTAATTCTGACAGAGTGAATAGGAGAGCGGTGCATTTTATATTGATTGCCTACCCATGCCCAAAAATGGGGAACTCCCTCTTGCCGCCCCGGTTCCGCCGCCTATGAATGAAAATGCCTATTAGAATTTAATCTACAAACGTATCCTACCTCGGAAACATTCGTTAGCAAAATACTGCCACAATTAGGCCTAATGGTTTCATTTTTTGACGAACATCTTACCTTATCCAATCAAACCTCACCACTAAGTCCTGCTAATCTCATATCCGTGAACTCCGCTGCATCCGTCCTTACCTTTGATTCTAAAACAGCCAGTACCATCGCTGCCTCTATTGTCGACTGCAAGTCTGCAACCTTGACTATACTGTAACTCTCTCTACTACCATCTTCCTATAAGTCTCAAATAAATCGCATTCAACAGATTCAGAACTGTTTTGCACGTACCGCTGTGGTTAAAACTCCTATTTTTTCCTCATACCACACCCATGGTCAGATCTCTTCACTGGCCCAAGATTAATTAACACATCTAATATAAACTCCTCTCACTCACCTATAAACAAAGTTCTCGCGACCAGTCAACCTTACTACCCGACAGTTTGATCTCTGTTCAGTCTATGTAGAACGCGCTCCTCGTCCGTTGTCACCTTAGCGTTGTCACCACCTGTATCTTCCTCATTACAGATCACCAACCGCTCTTTTAGACATGCACCACTTTACGTGTGGAATCGGTTTAATTCTTCGTTTCGTCAACTCTTGTTCCCTCCTCCTGGTTCATCTCTTCCTGCACTTTAACACAGTCTCCAACTTCGCTCTCACCATCTGTCACTCCATCGACATTTCACTCGAGACTTTAAACTCAGAACTTTGACAAATCCTTTCATTCATAGTCTTCCTGGTTCCTTCTGAACTGCCTTCTTGGATCTTGAACATGTGCGATACGATACTATACGACAGAAGACTTTAACGTGGACTAAAAAGCTGAGTGTGTTCAGCTTAATCTAGCACAGCCAAAAAATGAAAACGCAGAAACTAAAACAAACGCCAGTGCCCACTTAGTTCAGTACAGCTTCAGGATCCGTGAACGCGGTATGGAGGAAATCAGAGTGACTACAGAGGAGAGTTTGTGAAAGAGCGCGACAGCATATATGCTTAGCATGCTATATGCTATCGCCCGTCCGTCTGTCTGTCTGTCCGTCCGTCACACGGGTGTATCAGTCAACAAGAAAGCCTAGGTAACGCTGAGGTAAGCGCACGACAGCAGTGCGTGTATGGAGGCCCTTAGCGGTGAAAAATGTGCGGCAAATCAACGCAAGGAACACGATGTTAACAAGGAGCCAAGTTGTCGCTGGGTTAGCCGACCGTACTGCCTCTCAGCACCTTCGGGGGTCACGTGGCGTCATCGGTTTCGTGACCATTTGATAGTACATATGTAATTTCCTATTGGTAATCCTTTGGAACCAAGCCTCTGTCTCTAACGGTTTCCGAGATATTTAACGTCGAATATAGCGCAATGGTTGGCATGACCTTGATACGACCTCCAAACGAAGGCCAAGATCATTCATTTTGGTACCATTTCTTATATTCGACTTCCTATAGGCTCTCAATAGTAACTTTTGTTCTAGGACGCACCGCTTAGCCACAATATATTCCGTACAGACGACGACAGATGACAGACGACAGACGGACGCAGCAGTGTACCACTAGCGCGACCGTTAGTAGGCCTACGGTCCGCTAAAATGTATATTCAGTGGGTTTCAACGCTGTTGCTGACAATACGGGTCTATCTTCATTCGAGCCGCCGTCGGTGCCTCCGAAATCTGCGAACCACGCGATATTCTCCGAAAATTCGAACTTCTAGCAGTTTTAATGTCATCCGAGGTGGTGTCAATCGAAATCTCATATGAAAAAGTCATTAAATTAGTAACCATGGACGTATCTTTACCATTTTTGAGATATTGACGCATTCAGCCCGAAAATAGCTAGTTTTTCCTAAGCTCCCTTGTTTGACGCACTCTAGCGGAGGAACACCTTGCGATATAAACGTCATTTATACACCGCTAAAAAGTATACTTAATGGGCTACAATTAATTACGTCGCTGACATTATCGATCTATCGTCATTCGTTTGGCGGTTGTTGCCTCCCAAAATCGCGAAATTACGCGAAATTCCGACAAAATTTGACCTTTCAGCAGTTCAAGGTATCCAAGGTCATCGATCGCATGCGACTTACTATTAGTCATTAATAGTAAGTGTGGCGGTATCTGCTACCGTTTTCGAGATATTGACGCTTTAAAGTTAGAAAATGCCAGATTTTCCCCACCCACCCTTGTTTGACGCCCCTCGCGTGGGAGATCCCTTAGAATTTCTGGATGAAACTTACCCCGCAAAAATCAGAGCGATGGGCTACCGAGTGGTTAGAATTTCATGATCCTAATTTCAACCGTTTTGTATGATCTACCCGTGTAACGGACACACTTACGTGCAATAGCATGTAGCGGGTTAAGCATATTCTATATGCTGTCGCACGATAAAAACGATTGAAGTTAGGATTGCGCAATTTTTCAGTGTACACTACATTTACAGTAGCTCTATCTTTCTACTTTGTGAGATAAGTTTCATTCAAAAATGCTAACGTGTCACTGCTGAACAGGAGCGTAAAGCAAGGGTTATGTGGGTAAAACAAGCTGTTTCTAGCCTCATATCTCGAAAACTGTACGAGATATGTCCAAAGTTACAACTAATGACTAATAGGAAGTTGTATATGCGCTTTTGATTGGCCTCAAGATCGATGACTTTGAATGACCTTGAACTGCTACAAGTTCGAATTTTTCTGAATTTCGCGTGATTTGTGGAAACTGGCAAAAAACGACTAAACGAAGAAGATAGGCCCATAATGTCGGCGACAAAGTAGCCTAGCCCACTAAATGTACTTTTCAGTGATGTAGGCCTATAAGGCCTAGATTACTTTGATATTGCTAGCCGTTCCTCCGCTAGGTTCTACAATATGGGCCTACTTCCTACAGTAAGCGTGTTTGTGAATTAGATTGGACGTACAAGACGCATTTGGCAGCATTTTATTTTCACATGCGAACAGACGCTCTCACAGTAGTCAGTTTATGCATGGGTCTTCTGCCCTGCCTGTAGAAACTCTGCTGATATCTCGACGAGCAAACGTGCGAAAATTAGGCACTTGTATGAGACTTTTGCGCTCTGCAAAATGGCATAAATATAAGTACACTAAGTTAATCAATAAATTTTTGACGAATTTTACTGTATCTACATTATAGCAAATGTCAGTGATGGGCAAGTCCAAATCGAGATTTGATTTAAATCGCGATTTGAACGCTTTTGGAGATTTAATTTGAGCATTGAAGATGCCATTTGAAACTCAGTAATTCGATTTGTGATTCGATTCGAAAAATTCACGATTCGATTTGAATTTTGTGCAAATCGCAAATCTTTTATTACTTACTTACTTACTTTACAGCATTAGTAAAACAACAGGTGCGATTCTTGAGCGTCCAGTTTCCGTTTCTATGAAACCAACGAGATAGAGGACCAGGACGAGAGGGGGGACAGTGGTAGTTTTTCAACATCACAGCGTCGTCTGCAAGTGTACATGTAGAGAGACTCTTCTCTACTCCTAGTGTCATTAACAGGGCTCGACGAGCTCGTCTGAGTGCACCAAGTCCACATGCTGCATTTGAATGAACGCTTAAGCCTGTGTTTACATGTACATATTGGACAGTGACTTTGTAGAATTTGACATAGACTGTAACGCGATGTATGCTAAACACTGGTTTTCCACCGTTATTGTATCTGAAGATGAATTCAATAACAACGAGCAACATCAGAGACTGCAGCTTGCATTTATGAAAAGCACATTTGTGATTAGTGAACAGTGACTGCTTAGAGTTAGCTTTAGTTTTAGAATTACTGTTAATTGATTTATAATGTACATATATCTCCATTAATACACTCAGTACACTGCAGAGCCTTTCGATTTCAAAACACTATTTACTGTACTTTTGAGGTTTGGGATTTGATTCGAGATCTGCCCATCACTGGCAAATGCTGTCTTTAATGTTGATCTCACAGATCTGTAGCTGCTGCAGAGGTCCCAGCGGGAGGCTATAATGAGTGCAGCGGTCAGCACCCCGCAATACTCAATTGGTGTTGGTGGGAGGGTGTCTCTCTGAGAGATAAGTGTACGCAGATTACTGATCTAGGACCCTTGTGAAGTTGTGACACACACTCGTGGACCACGAATGCACGATCGCCGTCGCCGGCACAGTAGCCTACTGTTGAAACTTCTTTAATATATTAATACCGGTACACATGTGTCGCATTTTACTCGTCAACATTTCGTCGTGTTTGTCCTGACTTTCTCTACAAATCTATGTAAACAATTCACTGATAAGTTAAGGAAGACACTCAGAATTCACCAATGAATATGGGATGGGGAACTTTCTACCCCGTGCATAAACATTTGAAGTTTTGAGGATGCATAACCGCGGACTGTTCAATACATACTTTCTCAACGGTTGGCCATCCATTCTGTTGCTTGAAATCAGTGGCGGATGCACGATTTCTAAAGAGGTAGTTCGTTTCGGGGCTACTTGGCGAATAACGGGGGTCTGAAGTGGAGCCCCCAGCGGGGTTCAGGGGCAGAGAACGCTGGCCAGGGGATCGAAGCCCTCTGGAGCTTAACGCTTTTAGCAGACTGTATACTTACGGTCGCACTTATGCTACAATGTTGTGTCCGTCTGTCTGTCTCTCTGTCGTCTGATTATATGTGACATTGTTGCAAAACGGTGCGTCCTAAAGCAAAAGTTACTAAGGACTGCCTATAGGTTGTATATGGCGAATGAATTGGTACCAATATGACTTTCGTTTAGAGGTTGTTTTAGGTCATGTCAAGCATTGCGTCACATTTGCCATTGAATATCTCGGAAACCGTTAGAGATAGAGGATTGGTTCAAAGGACCACCGATAGGAAGTGCCCTATGGGTATCAAATGATCACGTGACCGATGACGTCGCGTGACCCCGAAAGATCAAGTCGTGACCCCAATAGGCTTAGGGCTCAATATTTCGAAAACAGCTGGTGATGCTATTTAGCAACAATCGCTAATTAGCCTACTAGATAGTCTGCTGTGAGGCAATGCGGTCGGCTATCCTAGCGACAGCTTGGCTTCTTGTGGTATACGTTGCCGGCATGGAGCCACGGACACGGCGTCTTCATGAAAGTCATTATAGCTCGGAGAGGTTGGCGAAGCAGGTCACTTAGCGCAGCAGGGTGCCGGCCGTTAACAGCTGCTGGCATGACCGCTTTATTGCATGACTGCAATGCCCGCATCCAGCGACGTGACCAGTTGCTGTCTGTTAGTGTCGACATTAATGATTTCACACACTCCCTACTCCATAGTTGTTTATTAACAATCTATGTACTGTTGTAGGCTTAATAAACATGGCAGTCTTAGTCTGTCGCGTGTCAGTTTCTGTCCGCGCATCGTATTAACAACAGTATCGTGAATTAAATATTAACTATTATTATAAAATCAAAACAATTTTGTATAGCGCCCACTATAGTAATGGGCCGGAGCACTTTACAATGAAAAGCCAGGCCTAAACGAATCTAACAGTAATGCATAACAACATACGTAATAAAACTGTGCATACATTTGCTATCGTCTATGTACTTGTAATTTTGTGTGAACTAAACTACCAACAGTGAAAGATTATGCTGTGACACACAGACGGCAACAGGTGTCGGTCGTGGTAGAATTTGTCTGACACAATAGTCCGACCGCGAAAACCCCGTACTATAGGCGCAATGATCTCGGATTACATGTAATATAAGCTGACTTAAGGCCTATTCTGTCTCACATTTTGTTGCCATGGCAACAGGGATCATCCGGAATAAATTTAAGTGACGCCGTTAAATTGGCCGTCCCCCAAAATCATACCATAGAACCAAACATGAAGTGGATCGGATGACCCGTCGCTGAGATACTGCCACTCGAAATGAGAGGTCGGTCGTTGGTCGGTCGTCAATATATAGGCGTACTTACTTATATATGCTATACTCTTCGCTACTTTAGGAATATACCGCGCGAAGCGTTAACAAGACGTGATTTTTGCTGGTTTTACACAGAGATGTCATTTCACAGACGATTCCACCATCTTGGAATTTTAGTAAAAGGTGGTCTCCGTTGTTATCACCATATATACTCTGACTTCTGTGTTCTGCATAGAAATCAGCTGTTCGTTAATAGGAAGCAGACGAATTTGGGAGACCTGTCTGGTGTATGCATTCTACGGGGATTTCTTAAAGTTTACTTCCGGTGTCAGAGCTGCCGTGACGTTTTTTCCGGTAGAGTATGACGAACGTTACATGTCGATGGATAACCTGGAAGTCACCAGCAACGCTTGTTATGCGCGTCTCTCAATCTCTCACGACTTCGGAGACACAGAGGCAAAAGTTGTCTGGGAGAGTTTTTACCCTGGACCATTGCCAGGGTTTACGAACGATGTTTTACAAAACAACAACATAGTCCTTTTGTGGCAGGAGAAATGTAGCGGATGTTCATTCATACAAATCTGACATTCAAACTGACGACTGGACATCCAGAGGTGACATTACTCGTGGTGCAGCTAACTTAGCGCTGAATGTACAGTTATGGTGTATCATGTATATGACTCGGACATGTTATTGGGGACATATGTCCCCATTAAACAGTAGTACAACCCAAAGCTTGAACGATCGTGTTATAAAGCAGAGCACATGTACAATGGCACAGTGTGGTGACTGCGCAACTATTAGTGTTTCTTTTTGTCGGCTTCTGGTCATACTCGGAAGCTTACAATCACTAGATTGAGCGAAGATGTTAACGATTAACTAAGTTTGTTATTCAAAACAAAAATATATTCCTTTTGTACCAGAGAAGTTTTATAACTTCGCATACACAATCTCATTTAAACTGAAGACTAAATGCATTACAAATGACTCCCAAACAGAAGTGGCATTACTCCTGGAGTCGTGGTAGAGTTAAGCTCATCGACGAATGTACAGTTAACATTTATATAACTGGAAATAGTTATTGGGGACACGTGTCCCCAATAAACACTTATCCAACGTTCGTCGACAATGATGAAGAGGATTTTACCGACCCCACGAAATCACAACCTACAGAGCACATAGCGACTAAATTCCAACGGCTTCCCCATATTTCCGACGTTAACCCTCTCATCAGCGCTGCAGTCCATAGACGGTTCCGCCATTTAGGGATTTCTGTAAAAGATGGTGTCGGTCGGCTTTGCCATGTCCGGAATCTTGTAAAACCCCGTTTGTTATTTCCGGTAGACTGACGAACGCTGTGTGAACAGATAAGCCTCACAGTCACGAACAACGCTTTCATAGCGCATCTCTCTATCTTTTTACGGCTTCATAGACGCAGAGGCAAAAGTTGTCTGAGTGCTTACTTTATAGGCCTACTTCCTACTTCCGCGTATACGGTTAACAAACAGTTTTTTTTCAAAACATCAACATAGTACTTTTGTGCCAGAAGAAGAGTCAGCGAATGTACATACAATCTCATATTCAAAGCGACCACTGGAATATGTTACATATGACTCCCATCTAGAAGTGACATTACTCGTGGAGCAGAGAAGCTCATCGCTGAATGTAGAGTTAGGATGTATATGACTGGGATGTGTTATTGGGGACATATGTCCCCACTAAACAGTAAATCACATCATAGTTTGGACGAGCGCGTTGTAATGCAATGTGCAATGTGGAGCAGTAGGCCTATCGATAGGTAGGCCTAGTTCTTCAACTTCTACATCGTATCAAACTGACAGCTTAAGCCTATAAGACCTATAATGTTAAAAACGATTTGACTTTTAATCGCGCGACAGCGTATAGCATATATGTTTAGCGCGCTACATGATATCGCCCGTCCGCCCGCCCGTCCGTCCGTCTGTCTGTCACACGCGTGGATCAGTGAAAAACGGTTAAAGTTAGGATAAATTTTCACCGTATGGTAGCCCCGTCTCTCTGGTTTTCGCAGGATAAGTTTCATCCCGAAATTCTAATGTGTTCCCTGGAGCGGGACGTCAAACAAGGGACGGGTTGTAAAACAAGCCATTTTCTAACATTCAACGTCAATACATGTATCTCGAAAACGGTAAGAGATACATCTATAGGAAGTTGCATCGACGGACACCAATATCGATGACCTTGGATAACCTTGAACTGGAGCTGCTATAAGCTCGAATTCTCTCGGAATTTCGCGGGATTTGTGAGATTTGTTGGGAGCCAACAACTGCTAAATGAATGAAGACAGACCAGGATTGTCAGCAATCGAATTGTAGCCCATTAAATGTACTTTTCAGCGGTCTATAGATTATGTTGATACCGCAAGGAGTTCCTCCGCTAGAGGGCGTCAAACAAAGGTGAGGCGGGGAAAACAAGCTATTTTCGAGCAAAATGCGTCAATATCTCGAAAATGGTACGAGATAGGTCAAAGTTACTATAAATCACTAATAGGAAATCGCATACGCGCTTTTGATTGGCACCAGGATCGATGACCTTGGATGGCCTTAAACTGCAATAAGCTCGAATTTTCGGAGACTTTCGCGGGATTTTGTAGATTTGAGAGGCGACAACTGCTGAACGAATGAAGATAGAGCCGTATTGTGGGTTATTTGAGGGCAGCGTGCTTTTCTAAATTATGTCCCTTGCGTTGATTTGCCGTAGATTTCTTCACTAGGGGCTTTCATACACGTACTGCCCGTTCGTTACTGTGGCATGCCAAACTCCCATACTGGCATAGGTAAAAAACAAGCTTCCAAAAACTCATGATTTGGTAAGCCATGTGTCAGGTTTTGATAACCGTGCGTACCGGTATATTTTACATTTCTGGGAGTCGGGCCACTCGCAGTCGTGACGACGGCTCAATTTATTACCGTCCGTCAGTGCAAAGTCATTATGGACATGGCGCACCTGCTGTCAGGTAGTGGTGTAGCGGTTCATGCAGCGGGCGTCCGCGGGCAACCTCAATCAAAGACGGGTTTACGACGTCAGTTGGCAGGCCATGCGCCCGCCTCAGTGATACGGATGTGAGAACAGCGGGAAGTCATTATCTCATCCCAATGGTAAATCACCCCACTTATCAGAGTGTGAAACGGCAATTGTCCGTGCGTATAGTGCCTATACGCTATAATTAACTGACAAGAGCACTGTTTTATAAAGATATGTCTAACGAAATAAGGTCGTTTCTGTCGATGAATATATTTTTTGTCTAAAAATAGACAATTTGATTCAATTTTAGCTGCAAAACATGTCAGCAAAAACAAATTACAATATATGCATTTCCCAACTTAGGTTTACATGCATTGTTCATACATATTCGTACGCACACAGCAGGCGTCCGTTAGGCTGATAAATTGATCATAGGTTTTATATATAATATTAGGCCTATGTATTCAGCAAGCCTCCAAATATGATTAGCAGAAATTACATTTAGTGGTACAAAATTCTGCTAATTTTATTGCTCGTGGATATCAAAAAGATATCCACGTAGAAGGTACACAGACTTGAATACGCATTTTTCGTGAACAATAATGGGCTCACACAGCAGCGTACGTTTGGAAACCGCGTAACTTACCAAGGCGACAGGTGTAGTATGCGGCGTTGGTATGAAAACCCGTCGCTGCGACCGGGTGTGTAAAGACGAAAGGGTTAATCCGCTTTTTTGGGGGGAGGACAAACTTCAGAGGCCGAATTCTGGAAACTGCAAGTCATTTTTCCCTTAAACTTTGTATGCCGACATAATTTCCATCAAACTTCGTAATGACAGAAAAATGGAACTCTCCGACGGATTTTGGCACATTTGCTCCCCTCGAATAACCCACATGGATGCAAATTATTTTACAAATGTCATAAATAATCCAGGAACTGGCCTATAGGTTCGTTGACGTCTGGGCACAACCATATGTATGGCATAGTTATATACATGCCTCACGACTCGACTATGTACGCTAACTCTGTTGTTTGGAGTATCATAAGAAAAACATCAATCGTCTTCAACGTGCGCAGAACGCTGCCGCTCGGGTGGTCTGCATCTGTGCACCAAACGAAGACATTTCTGTCTGTCCTGGCTCGGCTTCACCAACCGGAACTGGCATATAGGATTATCAGAGGCAGTCGAATTATTATTTTGTACGATTCCAAATAATATTTATTTACTTGTTCAGAAACGCATTCCTGGAGAATATTTATACACACATCGGGGTTTTTGTCAACCTTTCGTTATGTTTAGTTCAGTGGCAAATACGACAATTGTTGACATGATTTTAAAGGACCTCTAAACAAAGTTCAATGTCATTCAATTTAACTGGTAGGCCTACCATCCAATTCCTCATATACAACTTCCTGTAGGTGTCAATAACTTTATAACTTTTGCTCTACGACGCACCGTTTAGCCACAATACTTACGTCACAGACAGATGACAGACAGACGGACACAACAGTGTGCCAATAGCGCGACTGTGCGTACGGTTGGCTAAAATATATTTGTGTGCCCGCTTGACTTTCCTCAGGCGAAGCTACTTTCCAAATTTGAGATCGCTAGCTTTAGTGGTTTCGGAGATATTGACGCCGCAATGGTTGACATGACCTTAACCATTTTATGCCCACTGTTGGCATATGGACAACGCCTACAATGCGTCCTGTGTCTGGCCGGGTTAAGCCGTCATTTGTAATTTTTGACATTCGGGCACTCTGACGATCAGTTCTAAGTGAAGAGTGCCCGGATGTCAAAAATTACAAATGACGGCTTAACCCGGCCAGGCACAGAATGCTTTATAGCCGTAACCATATGGTAAGAGTGGGTGTCAAAAAGTTAAACGACCTCTAAACGAAGATCAAGGTCATTCATTTTGATACCAATTGATTCCTCGTATACGACTTCCTATAGGCCGTCCTTAGTCACTTTTACTCCAGGACGCACCGTTTAGTTGTAGTATTGTAACACGGTGAGGTGAGCATGGTTAGATTGAGGCCTGTCTGGATGACTAACCACCCTCCTTCAGTGCTTTGACACTGTTGGTTGGGTCATCAGACCTATAAAAACCGTCGGCCGTATAACCTATATTGTGTTGGCGCAGACGTAAAACCATGCTCAATCAATCACGCACCGTTTAGCCAAAATGCATACGGCACAGACAGAAAGACGACTGACGGACACAACACTGTAGCATAGGCGCAACCGTAAGAACGAGTAAGGTCAGCTAAAAATTTAAATTAGCAGTAGGCTATACGAGTAAGTAGGACAGATGAGTCTGACGCGTGAAAGCTACCAATCTGTTATCGCTGTTAAATGTCTTATTGCGACAGAATACATATTTTTATTTCTAACATCGCTTAATTTGCCAATTAGTAGCTTATTGCAAACATAAAGACGAGCACTTTAAGACCAGAGCTACAAGAGACCGAGACTGGTCTGAGACTACCCATCGTCCTATGACCGCTGTTTCAGACAACAATGCTGGCTGCACGACTAGATTCACGCGGCCATTCTGCAGTGACCGATAAAGCCCCAGGCTAGTGACGTCATGGAGACCCCTGGAGTAGGTTAGCAAAAATAACGCCTTTACTGAAAAATCACGTAATCTATCTGCGGCTTTCGTTTTTAGAGCACAACAGGTATATGCTTAGCGCACTATATGCTATCTAAGCAGACACTTATTTTCATCTATGCGATTCGATTCACAGAGCATTCAATCGTATAAAAATCCCCTAAAACAAGAATAAAACTTAGTTCAAAAGTCCGACTGTGAAAATCCAACCCGCGCGCCGGCGGCGCGCATGATGCATGCCACGCCCCCGACATAGATACGTGAGATAAAACGATGCGCGTGCGATCGGCGATCGAGCGCGATCGAGACTCGGAAGACGTCGCCAGATGGCGGTGGCGTACGGTACAGTGCTATAACGATAATTTATGCAACTTTATTATAATGACGTGGTAGAACGTATTGGGGACACACAAACAGACGACGGGACAACGCCGTACGACAATAGAACATGCGTATGAAAGAATAAAAATTTATTGGGGACGTCCCCGAAAAATGAATTTGTCCCCGCTAACGGATTTGTGCCCACTAGAAAGGTTCTGTGCCGGTCTTCGTCCCCGATAAAGACATAAATAGACCTATATAT
>Ga0209787_1000107_pt1 | contig 16026 bp, 15 predicted proteins | sample WorMetLIZISLAND2_2_FD_187414 | JGI IMG/M metagenome (GOLD analysis project Ga0209787, IMG submission 187414) | Marine gutless worms symbiont microbial communities from Max Planck institute for Marine Microbiology, Germany - Olavius loisae LIZARD... ... | reverse complement strand
CATGTGACCATTCGATAGTCCATGTGCCATTTCCTATTGGTGGTCCTTTGGAACCAAGCCTCTATCTCTAACGGTTTCCGAGATATTCAACGTCAAATGTAACGCAACGGTTGACGTGACCTTGATACGACCTCTAAACAAAGGTCAAGGTCATTCATTTTGGTACCAATCGATTTCTCATATACGACTTCCTATAGGCTCTCCATAGTAACTTTTGCTCTAGGACGCACCGTTTAGCCACAATACATAACGTCACAGACAGACGACAGACAGACGCAGCACTGTAGCATAAGCGCGACCGTTAGTACAGTGAAATAAATATGCAACTCTCAATTGCCACTTGGGTATTTGTTGCCAATACAACAGTGTTCATCATCAGTGGTAGCTGAGCATTGACAAATTCATGCATGTCACCTGAGGCTGGCCTGCAATGCAGCCTGAAAGTCCATGTCATCATCACTGCTGTTGTCATCAGATAACAGTGAGACATAATCCTCATATGCTGATGATGCACTGACAGTAACAGCACCAAATCAGCAAACATCAGCTTGTGGTAAAGCAAACGTTGCAGAAATTAGTGTGCTGCTGTAATCTAGAAGTAATATAGAAGTCACAGCCAAACCAATGACACAAAATTTCGACCCGGCGACCACTTCAACCTAGGTCACCAAAATGAAGTCCAAAACATGGGCTCATCGTAGAGTCACACCATATCAAGTGTAATCAAATTTGAACAGATACCGGAGTTAATGCAAATTACAATTTCATCAAGGTCCCTGAAGCTACATCAGCGTAATAACGTCAGTCAAGGGATTGATTGGATTGTGCAGTGTTTTACGTCCCCGCCAACACAGTATAGGTTATATGGGAGACGGTTTTTACAGGTCAAAAGACCCAACCAACAGTCAAGGGTCCATACCCATGAAGTTTTGCGATAATTGGCTGGGCTTTATTTGTGAGCAAAGTATAAAAGGGTTATGAGTCCCGACCATCACCTTTGGACGTCCTACATTGGACACTAAGCAATGTTCTCCGTCATACATGACACATGGCTGACGGAGTATCTACACTGGTGTATTTCATGCACAAATGCTGAAGCATAACAAGAAGCACACAGATGATCGGCCTCTATTCCATATGGCAGAAATGACTAATTTTGCCAAACTGGAAAATGTAGCAATGTAAACATTTCTAACGCAATCTTTACCATACTTCAAACCACACTGGACATTAGTTGTACATATCCATTACATTTCCAACACTCATCCTACAGTATCTTGATTTGGCGGTGATGACAACATAAAATGAAGGGCTCATGTCCAGTTTGACCTCAACAGCTAGGTGAAGGCCACCGAAACATAGGTAGCAATGGGACATACAACTGTGCTATGGCAAGTAGCTGACAGATGTTGCCATGCAGTTAATGGCACCAAGTGATCGACATAAAAAATACCTGCACATGTGACTTTGACGCAATTCCTGTACGCATGGCAGTTCGCAGTTGTCTAGGTCAGGAAGCTCACACAGTGAAGCCTGCAACCACACCAAGCACATGTACTGGTGCTGATGTCAATAAAATTCACCAACCACCCAGACTATGTTCACCAGAAACTGGGTGCAAATGTGACATTCTCATTATGGATCTCAAACAGCAACTTTCTAAAATAGACAACTCTTCAATCAAGACCACTCATTCTGCACGCAACCTTGGTTTTATCTTTGATGAAAATCTTACTTTCTCTGATCAGATATCATCACTTTCTAAGTCCTGCTATTCTCATATTTGTGAGCTCCGCTGTATCCGAACTTACCTTCATTGTAAAACAGCCAATACCATTGCTGCCTCTATTGTCCACTCTAAACTCGACTACTGTAACTCTCTCTACTACAATCTTCCTAAATCTCAAATAAACCGCCTCCAGCAGATTCAGAATTGTCTTGCACGTACTGTGGTTAAAGCTCCTAAATCTTCTCATATCACACCCATCCTCAGATCTCTGCACTGGCTCAAGATAAATGAACGCATTGAATATAAACTCCTTTCACTTACCTACAAAGTTCTCACAACCAGCCAACCTGACTAACTACACAATCACCTCTGGTCACTCTACATATAGGCCTAGAACGCGCTCCTCATCTGTTGTCACCCTAGCTCGACCATCTGTATCTTCGTCATTACAAATCACCAACTGCTCTTTTAGATGTGCATCACCTCACCTGTGGAATCAACTCTATTCTTCATTCCGTCAACCTCATTCGTTCACTCCTCCTGGTTCGATTGGATTGGATTGTGCAGTGTTTTACGCCCCCTCCAACACAGTTTAGGTTATATGGGAGACGGTTTTTACAGGTCAAAAGACCCAACCAACAATGTCAAAGAAATGAAGGAAGCTACAAAGGAAAACAAAAGCAATGTAGAGAACATGATACACACAGAAATACGAAATAGTACACGCTAAAAAAATACGAATATATAACACAGCAAGTCCCCTAGTCTACAGTAATATGGGGTGACTAGGGGACGGCTCCCACAGAGGGCAGGTTTGCCAGGCCTCAACGGCGGTGGGGCTGCCGCCGCGGTACCCCGCCTCCTGGTTCACCTCATCCTGCACATATCACCTCATCACAGTCACCACCTTCGTTCCCACCATCTGTCACTCCCTCGACCTTTCAATCCAGACTTAAAACTCATCTCTTTTTCACAAATCCTTTCCTCTATAGTCACTCTTATTCCTTCCAGACTTCCTTCACGGATCTTAACCTGTACTGTATCAAAGGGGCACTGGGGTTGTTTGTTATAGTTTGTTTTTCTGGCTATGTGTGCTAGATAAGCTGAATACTCAGCTTTTGAGTCTACGTTAAAGTCTTCTACGGTATCGTGTCATACTGGAATGTGCATGGCTGTTAGACGTACTGTCCGATTGTCAGAGCGTGATGTCGATGTCGTACGGTTCAGATCCAATATGCGAGTGATCCCTGTTCTGGGCCTCCAACTGACCTGACACAAACACATAAGAAAGAAACATCAGTGCTGCAGCTGCACACTGTGACATCACTCACTGCAGGGGCATGCGAAGTAAAACACAAGACACTGAAGTTTTTTGTTGACTTGTTACAAGTGTTGGTCAACAGCGGAAGATAATAGACCAGAGACGAGCAACTGATTAACCCTTTGACGCCCACTGTTGCCATATGGATACAGCTATAAAGCATCCTGTGCAATACCGGGTTAAGCTGTCATTTGTATTTTTCTGCATTCTGACACTCTGATGCTCACGGATGTTACTTTGAAAATCTGTCCTTAACTGCATAACATGGCTCCCTACTACCAACTCCGAATATGCTGAGTGTATAATGAAGTCCAAAGTGACTTATTGAACAGAAATTTAAAGTGCCGCAATGAATGGTAGTTATCTGAATGCACACTACATACGACATTCCTAGTCACCATCAAAGGACTGACATGCCGCTGACCCCATAAGTGAACAAACAAGCGGGTCAACAGTCAACACTTTCAACATTTTTATACAATTTGCACACAGTTCTAACCATCCACAGGTGAGTTTGATGAGATGTAAGGCAAGTGGTTATCTATATGCTCGAAAATGTCAAGACACCCTTGCATTTGATCATTAAGTCTCTATCCACAGTTCGCACTGCACTGTACTATTGTCACAGTGCTCTTTCAGCAGACTTATGCAGTGTCATGCGAGCTTAAGTCGGTGGAGACAGTTTAATGCAGTTCTCGTTCAGCAAATGACGACAGCTAATCATTGCATACTGGATACATACTGTTGGCGTGTCCACAGTACCATCAGACTGCTGTTCCTGTTGAACCACGTCACCGCGAGACAGTGGAAGGGTATCATCTAACTGTACAGTTTCACCAATGCAAGCATATCCAGTAAGTATGTCATTGTCAACCACAGTCACGAAACATACGCTCTGGTTCCAAAAACGTCACCCCTTTTACAACATCAATAATTCCGTTGATCCTGAACGGACTTGCACAATATTTCACATAATAATACACCCAGAGGAACTGGCAATCTGCTGCTGTGCACATTTACTGTTTCAAAATGTCGTGTTAGGGCAGGCTAATTACAATTATTGTTGTATCACTGCAGCCATCACTGACATCTATGGGTCATGCATGGAGGGGATTTGCAGTCATGGGACTGTCTGCCATCAAAGACATGCTGAAGACATATAACACTGTCGGTAAAGCTGCTGTTCAGTAGAAGGTATGAAGTTGGGTCACACGGAAGAGCCAAAAACAGTTGTAGTTAAGATTAGTAAATTTTCACCACACCAGCTGTCTAGTTTTTGTGGGGCAAGTTTCATCCAGAAATTCTGGCAGGTTCCATATTTCATACAGCCTGCGTACTGTGGTGGCGTCGAACAAAGGAGGACATTTTCTACCTTCATGCATCAATATCTTTAACACGGTAAAAGATGCATCCAACGTTACTGTTAATGACTAACAGGAACTTGCATGTGGGCTTTCGATTGACCAACTGATGACGCTGGACTGCAGTAAGTATGAATTTTCTTGTATAATACAGATTTTGCCGGATCCTAATATGTTTGGATCCGGCCGGATCTAGATCCTGATCCAGATCCGGTGCATCTCTAGTAGTAATGCATAACACTGCATGAATGGCATATCCCAAAACACACATTCTGTCATGCCTAGCATATCACTGATGACTGACCCTATTGGACTGTGTAAACATCAGTGCAACATTACTGATACGTAGTGAGGCTGATGCTTCGGCATGGTGAAGATGCTGTTCAGTAGAAGGTATAGTTTTGTGTGATATGGCATATTTGAGATGCAACAACAACTATAATAAATATACACCCATATTGACTGTGACATAATTGTAACTCAAAATGAAGTTTTCAGCGATGTGCAGATTACACTTATATTGCTTGTGTTTCTCCACTAGTGGTTGACAATCGGAATGCAGTAGGCAGAAACGGCAAATTACTACCCATGTGTGCAATAACGTAACTAAAATGGTAAGCAATACAGCCACGGTTACTATTAACCTTCAACAGGTATCGCATGTCGTTGATCTGTTGTATATTTCTTCGCTAGGGGGTTTTCATACATGCACTGCTGTTGTGCGCTTATCTTTGCGTCAGCTGGAGTTTCTGTTAACTACAGTTATCACATCACTGAATGTATTCCTTGTTCTTCCTATGGTGAGAAGGAACACTGTCGGTGTTTCTGCCTGTATGTTACTGTCCTTTGATGTGCCAGCACACGCCTGTTATGCACAACTGCACAAGCATCCACGTGGCATCACTGTATGAGCTCGTTATGAGCAGGCGATGCATGGTTTAAAGTACAAGCAAATCTGATCCCACATAACCTATCTTCTCCATTACTCTGTGGACTCAGCAATCTGTCATAGCTACTGCAGGCACACTGACTGTCAATGCTGCAACATTGAGTAGGTCGTCACTGGCAGTTACGAGTGATCTGTCCATAGACTTGATGATAATAACAGTTTCACTGACGATACATACCACATATGTCTCACTGTTGATGTCAGCCTGTTGCTGGGCTGAAGATCCTGGCTCACGGTGATGAACAGTGGTCTCCTGTGGTGCAGTCGGCACCGAAGCCTGTTGCTGGGCTGAAGATCCTGGCTCACGGTGATGAACAGTGTTCTCTTCCAGCGTAATTTGACATTCAGTACTTGATTCATCCTGCCAAGTCATATGTACAACCAGCTCATCAACATTATCTCTGTAATGTATGTATGTAAGACTGTACCCCCTGAATTTCGGAAATCACATTTAACACAGTATGTGAACATACACCAGCTTGCCAAGTCTTCCAAATCCACTGCTTCTGTTACTGACATCAGCATGTTCAAGCAAAACCAGACAGCAATGCATGTGACATTTCCAAACATTGTGCTTGTCCAGACAAGTCAACTTACAGTTTGAGTAAACAGGTTAAAATGATGACAACTGCTTGGAAACTACCAGCTAGGTGCCAGACAACTGTTACATGTCATATGACTCAGACACTTGTGTAATCTGTGGACAGTTCACATGCTATAAAATATGACTATAGACGTTCTTCCATGCCCTAAAACAAAGCCATAGTGTACCCCCAGAAAGACCAGTATGATTGGTAATAACAAATATAAAATCAGACAACCACAATAAATCTACAAATACATCGACACACCTTGGCCGAACATGCATTTGCCACAATGTAGCATACCAGCAGTTTAATGTGCTGTTGGCTGGCCTTCACATGTGGAATATGTAACTGTAATCAAGATTGAGGACTATGGACTGGTGCAGCCAGTTTGTGATCTCGTTAGGATTCCTGGATCCGAATCAGAATCACGTGTCCCGTGGGCCATACCTCACCTCCAATTTATTTTGTAGTAATCCTTTCTTAGCTATTAAAGTAATCAAGTGAATCCAGATTTCGGACTTCAGACTCCCGGATCAGGGCATTGATTCGTATCGTCAACAACATGTTAACTCGTTGGTCCCGGGCCTATTCCCTAAGCCCCACAAAAACTGTTATTTCAAAAATGAAGTGAATCCACGGATCAAGACCGTGATTCAGACTGGATATTCCGATCCATGTCGTTGTGGTTTGTATGCCAGTAGACCAATTTTTGGCAAACTAGTAATGCCTTGAGACCCCACGATGACAATAGCGTTCCGCAAGATGCGCTGAAGACACACTGCTGACAAAAGCTTCGTATACATATCTAAATCTGTACCGTACTGATTCAAAAAAGGACGGACAGAGTCATAAATGAAAAAGTAGGATGCCTACTGATTCAGATACGGCGCAAGTTAAGCAGAGGCCTAAACGTAACAGCACTACCTTAGCTAGCCTTATCAGCACTAACATGCACAAAGCACGTGACAACAACACACTATTAACCTTAAAAGTTTTCACAGCACTGCAGTGTAAGTATGTTGAACAGTGTATTTGCCATCACAATGCTGCCTGTCTGCATCACTGTCACACGACAGTAGTACCATGTTATGGCACATGAAGCTAGGATCACTGGGCGTTCACTGCTGGATAGTTCCATGACCCAAGTTTCTTAAAATTGAAATGCATCCATATTCCAGACATTACCAGTTTAAGGGTACTGCTAGTGGGGGCATTGAGAAGGAAGACAGTCAGTAAATGTGGCGTTTTGTTCACCTGTAACTCATTCTATCTACGGTATATAATGTTGCAATATAGGACCATATTTCATTAACTAGTAATAAGAAATAGCATACATTCTTGTTATTGGCAAAAACATCGATTAACTTGAACAGCAATTACGCTACGTATTAGTTACTTGTTGCAGTATGATTGGCACCAATGTGAAGGGACTTTGGTAAAGATGTATACGTTACTCGCATCTGATGAATGCGAGACTGCATACATCACTTATTACAGCTGAAATTCTCTAAGGACTGCTTCACACTGACGTCATTACTGTCTGCTAGTTAATTGCGACATGTGGTCGCAGCGTATGCTCACAGCAAGTGACCTATTCACACTAGCACTAGTACACGCCATGAGTACTCACTGCAAGTACTAACATCAGTGTGACTGTGAAACAGACCTAAATCAAGACAAGTCATGTGAACAGTGGACTTCGGTGTGTATACATTTTTGTGGTTTGGTAATGCACTCATCTCCATTTCGCCATTTGTTACATCGCAATTGTGCACTTTGTCATGGCTGCAGTGCTGATTCTCTGCAGCACTGTAACTTCCCGTCAACTGCCGGTAAATGTTGGCCTACACGTGCTGTGAAATCACATTCATTACTTGCTTGCTTACACTAACGCAGAAATTGGCAAACAGCAATGATTGGCTGCAACAATGTAAATATGAAATGAAAGAAATATGTTTACATCTGATGATGTACGTTCATCTGCAGATAAACACGACAATCTCATTACCACACATACATACAAATTCCCAGCACTGTATTTTCATTCTGCAATGTGCATAGTGCCAGGAAACAGGCATAATTATGCAGGCATAATTAAAAACTGTTGGTATTAACGACAGGTGACAAGGCAAGGGTCCAAACAGCCAATGCTGCAGCACAACAATTTTGTGCAGTGCGAATTTTGGTCAGAGTGTCCCTATCGTTATGTTATCTGAAGGCCTATCTCTCATATCAACAGTGTTCCGATTTGTTTGCATACAGACAGAAGCCAGCGGGTGTTGAGCACTCAGCTTCAGTCTCCTTGGGTAAACATGAAAGCCACGCTTAGACAAAGCAACTGTTGCGGTGACTATTGCACAGACATCGTACATTGGCAACTTTGTTGGTTGCACTGACAGTTGTGCTGACAATTGCTGCATAACTGCCGAATAATAGGCCTCCTCTGTTGAGTTTATCATTAGTGAAGCTTGCATCCAGTACAAGTACTCAAAAACCACCTAGTACTTATATGCGGGTCAATGATTTTGGACCACATACGGACTCGATTTTTGGGAGGGCTACTTATATGCGAGAGCGACTTATACACGAGTATATGGCACTTAGCACTTGTGCTTCTGATCTTAATAGTCCTTGCATTGCTGTACTACATTTCTTGACTGACAATGTAGAGCACAATAACATAACAAACGGCAAAGAGTGACACATGAAGCTGTAAAGCATCATATTCTCAGAAGGGAGTGCCTCATTATAGTTTTCCTGCACTGAATGAATGTCACATATTGCACAACCGAAAAGCTTCATTCAGACCAGTTGACTGCCACCAAGTAACATTCCTAACATGCACTGTTCTGTTAATATCAGTCACAATCCACACAGTGCAACTACGATTACGTTCCAGAATGTGATCACTAGTACCAAGTACATGTATGCCTCCAGTGGCATGTGCTCTCACACTGTGACCTTCGCCTGTTGACCACAAAGGCGGATGCATTTCACTGAGCCCAAAAATAGACCAGTGTTGAAAATTTGGCACAAATCTACACAGTAGAGTTAGACCCCTAAGCATAATTTTTTGGAAAATTCGGCTAGCTGAACAAAAATTTCGGCTGATCTGGCTGGCTTAGCCGAATTTTTACGCAAAATATAAAATGCAGCTAAATTATGGCTGACATAAAATATTTGCGGCTAGAAATCTGGCTTAAGTGCATACGAGTAATGTGCTAATGCTTGAAAACATGCTGAATTTCTATAAACCAAAAACAGTGTGTACAATGAATGGATGTTCTTCTTAGCTTAGCAAAACACAACTGCCACTACAACGAATGACACAACTGTCACATCAAAAATGTTTTGCAGAAAGTTCAGCAGCTGCAATGTTACCGCGAAAATGCAAACAATGCAAAAGGTTTCTCAACAGTTTTTAACTATTATCCGAATTTTAACTGGAATTTTTCCGGCGGCTAATTCTTCATCGAAATTCGGTTGAATGGCTGATATCCGGCTAGGCCGAACTTTTTACAGCGGCTTTTCGGCGGAAAGTACAATTTCGGCGGATATGGTGAATTTTCGGCGGCTTGCAGGTCTAAGTAGAGTTGGAGATATTGCCAGTGAAGTTCTTTTATAGCACATATCATTCCACCATGATTTTGACTTTTGACCCCAGAACATCGGAAGCATCCATCCTGTCTGCAAAACGCATAACTGGTGCAACTTTAGTCAAAATCAATCAAGTACAAGTCCAAATATGATGGTAAAAAGGTTTGGGATACACATATAGATGGATGCATGAAGCATGCTTCATGCATCCTGTGCCACAGTAGTCCACCGGATTCTTATGCACAGGACCTAGACAACTTCTGCAACTGATCGGGTTGCCAGTACTGCTGATAGCTTAAATGATAGGTGAGAATTCATCTGTCTCCAAATAATAATGCGTTCATAATGCAAAACATCTAGGCATTACTCAATACGCATGCAGCTATGAGAAACTGATTGCAAGAACAATGAAAAACAACCTGAAAATGTTTCACCTGGGCAAATGAAGAGTATTATACGCTGGTAGTCTTTCATGACTTGCTCTTTGTACATGTGTAGCTGAAAGCGCTCCGAGCCTTCTGGCAGAGTTTCCACTTTGGTACCATCAGCGTAACGTAAAGTCCAGCTAATATCTGCATCAAAGTTTTTATCATGTGCTGCAAATTTCCGACATGCAGCATTCAGCACATCATCAGCACCGGAAGACTTTGCAATGCTGACAACTATTCGTCGTCCACGGACGACTTTCTGGCGCCGGTCCATAATACCGATCTGAATCTGACATGTCACACACGCAATGAACTCATGTAGTTATCACAACAACTGCAATAATCAATGGCCTGCATCACTAATTGGTAGTTAATGTCAAAGTTAGGTATGGTCATCAACCGTAATTAAAAGGGAAGGAAAGCGTTTTTTTACATGGTGACTTAATTTGTACATACACATTCCCCGAATATATATCTGACATTTATGTCTCTGGTTTATGCAATTAAAAGAGTGAAACAAAATTTTGAAAAGTCGTCCGTCGTTAATCATTTACTGTTAGTTGACGCATGATGACGTCACGGGTTGTACCGATTGTGGAAACAATGGCTAGTAACACCTCGCTGCTCACTAGTGAAAATGTTTCCGGTGTTCATTGCGTTGATCCAGGATACAAAAATTACTTTTGCAAGGATATAAAGAAACGTTAGTGTTCACAGTTTGCTGTCAGATAAACACCAGTTATTGAGGAGATGGCTTCAGTCCCTGGAAAACCCATTGTCAGACCCAGTAGTCTCTGAGTCAGCGTCATCGTGACAGTTCACGCTAGCAGATGTCGGCTCGAAAGCGTAAGGTTCTGGAAAACTTCCTCAGACTGTAGAAACCTTTTCTTCACTATCAGAACTATCACTGGAACCTCTAGATTATCTGCGACTGGCCATGTTTACATAATCAGTCCAACCAGTGACGTCATCATGCGTCAATCGACAGTAAATAAGTAACGACGGGCGACTTTTCATAATTAAGTTTGACGCTTATAATGCATAAACCATCGACATAAATGTAACATATAAACATGGACAGTATATGTACAAATTAAGTGGCCATATAAAAAACGTTTCCCTTCCCCTGTAATAATTTGGAACATAAAAAATGCTAATTGCTGCAGTTTTATACGTGGACAACACAGGCTGATCACATTTTCACATCACAAATACTGTTGTACTGCATACCAATTCAACTCGCCACCCAGCACTGAATATCTGATCAACTTGACTGACGATGGGTTAAACTATTCGGTGTTTGACATACAAAATGGTCAATGATGTCTGCGGCATGGTAGAAAATTTGGCAGCAGATCAAGTGGTTAATGATTCACAAATGAAATCATGGTAGACAGTGTCATATGGTACAGTGTACTACGGTAACTGGGCCCGACATAGAGTAAGTAAGCAAGAACGATTACAGTGTCCAAAGCAACTGCAGTCACTGCGCAGGCACTGTACAATCACAGGGGTAGGAAATGTTAAACAGGTGAGTTTAAGCCAGGACCGGAAGACTGCAACAGAAGTTGCGGAAGTAACTACGTTGATTGAGAGCAAACGTGTTACCACTAAGCCATGCCACCAACCAACCGACATGTCATACTCAACTCAACTCAAATCAGGTTTATTTAAAACCTGAAGCCGAAAGGCTAAAAAAGATACAATGCAATGCACGGACAAACAATTTTAAAAATGCAATAAACGAACGCAATACAAAAATATACAGCAAATAGTCCATTGTTCGCAAACAGTCCCATCAGAACAACACCTCGCCTCTGATGATCATTACAGACATCAATACACATCAATATACAGTGCAGTTAGTGATATTTTGTTTATTCTATTACTGATATTTAGCCACGGCATAGTGAATAAAAGATCGATATTTATTAGTCTTAGTTAGTGGTATTGGGTAAGCATTGAGTGTATCAAATTGACAACGGCATTAAGTAAAATAACTCACTCTGACATTGTCAGTCAAGCATTCCACTTGACGACGACGTCTTTTGGGAACAAAATGATCCTGTCGTTGTGATTCCTTGAGTTTACGATACTCCTCGAAGGAAACAGGTGCGGAACCACGACCATGACCACTCTGGATCTGTGCATGCAAAGCAAGTTCAGACTGTGTTATGTCATAAGTGCACTTCGCATAGTCACATTTAGCACACAAACACCTCGCCATGATGTGCATGTCATTCATACCTGTGACAATAGGGATGACCACAAGAGTGGCACACAGTTACAATTCGATTTGTCAAAGTTCCTAAAAGCAGGGATTGCACTGACTGGGACTTCAAATCTTAATTGCACGGTATTCAATCGTACACATTTTATGTTTGGTTGACACTGTGTACACAGGAGCAATGGAGCATTCTATGTACACAAAGATACTATGTACACGATGTCAGTATGAGCACCATGTGGCTAAATTTCGTTCACTCTGACAATGATAGTTGACAAAAAACGGGTTGTAGTCTCGGTCTGGAATGTCTCGTTCTCAAGACGGTCTCAAGGCATTTTTTGGAACGTCTCGGTCTCGTCTCCGACTCAGACTCTGACGTCTCGGTATCGTCTCAGTCTCTGCATAATCTAATTTACACAGAACTGCAAAGTTCAAACTTAGGACTATAAATAAAACATCTCTATTCTCCACAGAGACACTTAGGCCACCTGGCCTAAGTAACTTTGTAGAGAAATGGTAAATGGTAAATGGCTCCCTGATTTTATAGAGCGCTTGAAAGCGTCAGCATGGCATCAGCTTTATCTACCGCTCTTACCATTTACCCATGACAGATCCGAGTCCATCAACGCTGACAGTCTTAAACTCCAACTTCTTACAGCTCGGAAGAAGGAGTGGTGGCCGGCCACAGCCGACAGTTTACCCCAGGCGGTTTACCTGACAACTGTGAAACACACTGCGTTAGTGGGAATCGAACCCACGACCTTCCGATCGTGAGTCAGACGCACTACCAGTTGTGCCACCGAGACCGAGAATAGAGGTTTTCGTCTGTTTCTGAACTGTGAACTGTTTAACAATAGCACTTAAAACATGACTGTCGTGGACGTGAATGAAGAATTGGTTTGCATTAATTTCTGCTTCGGGAACAAGTGATAATGTTTCAAAGTGCAAAAACAATATTATTATTGACACTGTAAGCTGTATGTGTATTACCGAAAGTTTAAATTTCAAAACAGCCAAACTACTGAAATTAAGAGTGAATTATACCTGACACCACGTCACATGCTGAGCCTGACACTTCTAGTTAGTAGGCCTAGTTTGAATCACTGGCACTGTAAACGATTAAAACACAGATCGTGACAACATGGACACAAACTCACAAGAGTGTGCCTATTTGTTGGCCTACAAATTATACAGTTGAAGCTGCAGTCACGGTTCATACTTCTCGACCGAACGTCTCGAGAGGTTGTTTTCAACGTCTCGTCTCGGTCTCGTCTCGATACTGTCACTGCAACATCTCGGTTTCGTCTCGGTCTCGTCACTCCGAAGTCTTGCTCTCGTCTCAGTCTCGAGACTCTGACGTCTCGTTGTGGTCATCATACGTCTCATTTACAAACCTGCACCAAAAATGACTAGGTGCTAAACAATACCAGGTTTGAAAAAGTGGCAAAGAGCCATCACAGCAGTCATAAGCAAAAATGAGCAATAAGGTAACCTTAGCCCCGCACTTCATACAGTATGCAGCCTCGCTGCTGTTTTCCATGCCACACTGGATGCAGAACATCTGTACAGAATACAACAGCATGAATGACGAAGTACAACCAGGTGGACTGAATTGCCACAACAAAACAATTGGCGTTTGGTGATCTGCACCTTATAGCATTCACAAATAATGTAATGAAGCTGGCAGCACCAGCGCTTAAGATGATGTTATGGCTGTTACACCGTCAATGTCTTGATTGCATTCAGGCATCACATGCTACATCGGCTACGCTACAAGTTTGGCATCTGTGGAGCAGCCCTTACGCCCATAACATCCGCTATGTTATGTTATTGCCAGCCGTCACTGCAGACCGATAACTAGATCGCATGCCTTGCATGTGTCGCATGCGGCTATGGGTAAAAACCGGTAAATTCTGCGGTACGTCTCCCGCATTTTGCGACGTTACGATGGAATCGTGGAAACATTTGCAATGAGTATAACACGGAAGTGCGGGAGTTTGCCACAGAGACAACTAATATCAGTCAACTATAACTACATGCAATATAAACTAACGCCGCGCTAATAGTGTCGCACGTGGTCCTAAAGACAAAGACGTCAGACTGTACAGGATCACCTGACGTGTAGCGCGCTTTAAGAGGTGCCGGTGTTTTCGATTTCTTGACAATTTGTCATGGAAACCAATTTCGAAATTCTGTAACAATTAGCCACCTAATGTGTGCGTAAGCAATGGAAACTAGTTTTATACAGTGTACAAGGCCCATATTCTGACAATGTTTATGTGCAAAATACTGCAAGGTAACTACATAAGAAATATCAATACAGTATTCGAAATATGAGAAAGAGTCTAGACCACCTATGTGCCTGCCATTTGACCTGTTGGCCATTGACAGGCAGGGACTAGGCCATATAGGTCACGCAGGCCTTCCCAAAGTTAAACACTAATATGATGATGACGATGACGAAACAAATTTTCGTACAGTAGTATTTAAACGTGAAATTGTGATTCAGAAAAAAATTTCCCACAACAGTTGACCATTGGTGAAGTCTGTTTCTCATGTTTGTCTGCAGTTAGAACCATGTATAACAGCTGAAATAGCTGGTGCTGCTTTGTAAATGTTAACCAATTAAAGCTTGCATTATCAAAAAAATAAATCCTTGGTTCGATGTCATTTGGAGTATGCAAACTCGTTATGGAATATTTATCAAAGACAGGATATCAAAGCATTAGTTAATTTTATGGCATTGCTATCACTACTAAGTAAAGTGTTTTTTTTAGCTTATCTGTCTCTCAGTATTTTATTTTCAGTTTTTTATATAATGTTCTGTACTTTGCATGCTCATTGATGGTCATTTTAATGATTGTATGCTGCCTGCGTGGCGAACAAAACTTCTTCATTAGAAAAGGTTCAGATGACAGCTACAAGATTAATAACAGCATTACGTGATAAGGCGAGGTATTTCACTGAAAATTGCCAATTGTAGATCTCACTACAACCTTCGGAGGTATTCATTTAGCACGAGAATTAGAAATGTATGGAACAGCCTGCATTTCTCGAGGGGTGTCACGAAACACCGCACCGGCCCCAAATACAGCGATATCTTACACTGAATAAGCAGCAAAAGTAACAAAATGCAAGTCAGAAGTGCATGGAAACCGTAACCTGTTCCTTTTCTTCATCGAAATCAATAATATGCACGCACAAGACACATTTCACCCATTTTACCAATACCCAGGACCGGTATTTGGCGCCGGTGCGAACGGTGCGGCCGATGCGGTGTTTCGCGACATCGTTTCTCGAGTCTGCCTGAAAACCGCATTTTATACTTTTTTATACTTACGCAAATTACCCGTTATCCCGCACTTTTCTCCCGCAGTATATTTCCCGAACACCTATGGATTCTCGAAATACGTGTACCGAGATACGATTGGCCAAACATGGCCCCGCGTCGCGATAGTCCGGTTTTGAACTTTTCCGAAAGTTTGACCGTTGCTGGAGACGTCAGTTTTTAACCTACGGGTCTGTGTTTTAGCGATTTCCCGCTTTTTACCTGTTGGCACTCCCGCCATCCCGCTTTTTCGCTTTTTACCAACACCCGTCGCATGCGTGCCTGCATAATTTAGTATCACAGTGAACAGATAACAATGTGTTAAAACAACGTTAAAAAACTCTTTTTGTACTTTGTAGATAACTGACGTAATCCGTAACAATTTGATGATACCGGGGAAAAAATCACAACACTGTAAACTATCATAGATAAAACCCTAGAATAGAGTAATAAACGTAAACAATTTACAATACGGTATTCCACTTCCGTTGTGTTGTGA
>Ga0209787_1000106_pt1:7500-16579 | contig 16579 bp, 12 predicted proteins | sample WorMetLIZISLAND2_2_FD_187414 | JGI IMG/M metagenome (GOLD analysis project Ga0209787, IMG submission 187414) | Marine gutless worms symbiont microbial communities from Max Planck institute for Marine Microbiology, Germany - Olavius loisae LIZARD... ... | reverse complement strand
TGCCAGGTGCAGATAGCGGTAGTCCAGGACATTGATGCAACCATAGTGGGGGTTGCAACCAGTATTGCTATGGATATCCACGCTAGCGAGGATGTTCCGTCGTCGCATGATAGCGACGACCTGTTGCATCATGACGTGTGCCGGCGTGGGGGAGGCTTCGCAGCCGGGCCAGATCCGATTGTAGTCGGGTTGGCCTGGAAGACGGCGTACTCCTGAGGCAGCGGCGGAGACATTGCCGATGAACAGGCTCAGAGTTCGCGGCAGGCGTAATGCGCCGAAGCGTTTCCGATGGTCGGCGAGCAAGGAGCGCAGGGCGTTCCATCCTACAGGTTCGTTGCCGTGCAGGAGCACGGATACGAACAGGGGTGGCTCACGGTCTCCGGAAAGATGGATCAGGGCCGGGCCACCGAGCACGGCCTCGAGGTCGCAGGGGCCGGTTTCCAGAAGGCCAGCGGGGAGTGTGTGGAGTTCCTGCAGCATGTTGCGTCTGGGTAGTGGTAAACATTAAGTGGTCAAATCTGCCAACCCTTACTTCATTATTCTGGCAAGGGGTGTCGGAATCCAGACGCCAGGGGTGGCAAAATAGTGGGGGTTTGAATCACTAGGTCGCACAACCATGCCACTTTAAAATTTAACCCCTACCCCTGGAAGTGGCCTCACGGATCCAGGTTGTTGATTGAAAACACCCCCGAGGGTCGGCAAACTCATAATACGAGGGTTGGTGCTCAATGCCATTAACTTAAGATTTATGAGGCTGATTCGTTCGATTCTCACCGCGTCATTCCGGTAGGGTATTAAAGCGACCATTGGTGGACAGGGAGACCGGATTCCTGGCGCTCCAGATAGGCGGCGGTCAGGGCTCTCAGGTCATGTCCATGTTGAGCGATCCAGGCCCGCTGCCAGGCAGACCCGGTTTGTCCGGTCCGTAGCCTATCGGCGATGATCCCCAGCCACTGTTCCGTCTCCGCGGCAGCGATGCCAAGCTCGGTCAGGCCCTGGCTCGCCCGGGGGAGAAGGTCGTCCGCCAACACTTGACGCAGGGTCGATGGATGCCGGTCGAGCCATTCCACTTCGGCGTCGAGTCCCTCACGAGCGGCCTGATAGAAATTGCCTTTGGCGACGCTGAAGGGTAGACGTTGACGAGGGTGTGCAATTTCCCCGGCGAAAGACTGGACAGCACCGAAATAGAGGGCTGCATTGGCGATGGCGTCTGCGATGGTAGGACCGGCAGGCATAACTCGGTGCTCGATCCGCAGATGGGAGGTGCCGGCGGCGTCGAAACCGATCAGCGGTCGGTTCCAACGCCAGATGGTCCCGTTGTGCAAACGCAAATGAGCGAGCCGCTCGGGAGGTTCGTCCATGACCTGTGGCAGCAATACCGGGAAGCGATCCAGGTTGGCGCGGAAGCACTCGAGCACTGAGTCTTCCACATAGCGCAGCCCGAAGGTGACCCGCTCGCGGAAAAAGGGACCGCCGACCGAGATCGCCTGTTCGAACAGTGGGATACGACTTTCCTGCCACAGGTCGCAGCCGAACAGGAAGGGAGAATTAGCGCTGATGGCTACCATGGGGGCGGCCAAGACCTTTGACCAGTTGTAGACCCGGGCCGCTTCCTCTGGACCTACCTGCAGATGGATCTGGAAGGAGGTAGCAACCGATTCCATCATCACATCCTGCCGCTCCAGGGACAGACGGTCTCTGCCCTGAATCTCCAGGGTGAAGGGACGCCCTCGGCGTAGCTGGAGGGTCTGCTCGTTGAGTGCCCGGTAGCGTTTGAGCAGACTCATGTGCGCCATGCCGAGGTGTTCTGGCTGTGCCGTCGGCAAGATGCCAATCATAGCCACCCGGGCCTGGAGCCCGGCTGCAGCCTGTGCGCAGCGTTCCCAGGTGGTCTCCAGCTCTGCCGCCAGTTGGCTCAGGGCGTCCCCTTGCAGACGCTGGGGAGTGCCGTTTATCTCGGCGTTGAAGGTGGCCAGCTCCGGACCGACCAGCGGGTCGGCCAAGCGTTCCAGAAAAGATCCGGCGATCGGGGCGGGAGACAGGTCGGCCGCCACCAGATAGGCCTCGAGCTCGAAGCCCCCGACTTTGGGGGTCGAGGCAAAGGCACCATCCCGGAACCAGCCTTCCAGCAGTTCCGTCTCCTGGTACAGGCGTGTCCGGAAAGTCTCGAAATCGGCTTGCGTAAAGCGGGAAGTATAAATTTCCTGGCCCATGGTGTTGTGTTCCTAAGGAAAGCCCGGAATAAGCTCCGGAATGAATTTGTTCTGAGCTTCCTTAATAGATCGACCATTGGTAGACCGGCATCCCGGTCTCTTGGCGTTCGCAGGTAGGCTGCGGTGAGGGCGGTCAGGTCCGGTCCGTAATGTCGGACCCACCAGGCCCGTTGCCGAGCGGCCCCGGTTTGTCCAGTTTCCAGTCGGTCTGCGATGATGCCCAGCCAGTGGTTTATTTCGGATGCGTTGATGCCAAGTTCGGCTAGGCCCGATCTCCCCCGGGGGAGCAGGTCGTCGGTCAACACTTGCCGCAAGGTGGAGGGGTGCCCGTCAAACCACTCTATTTCGGCGTCGAGCACCCCTTCTGCGGCCTGGTAGAAGTTATTCTTGACGGTGAAGGGTAGGCACTGCCGAGGAGGCGTGAGCTCTTTGGCGAAGGACTGAACGGTGCCGAAGTAGGGGGTGGCGTAGGCGATGACATCCACGATGGTAGGACCAGCAGGCATGACGCGGTGTTCGATGCGTAGATGGGGGCCGTCGAAGCCGATCAGGGGGCGGTTCCAGCGCCAGATGGCTCTATTGTGCAGGCGCAGGTAGGCAAGCCGTCCGGGAGGTTCGTCCACGATTTCCGGCAGTAGCACGGGGAAACGGTTCAGGTTGGCGCGGAAGCATTTGAATACCGATTCTTCTACATAGCTCAGCCCGAAGGTGCCCCGTTTGCGGAAGAAGGGTCTGCCAACAGAAAATGCCTGCTCGAACAGGTGGATACTGTTTTCTCCCCAGAGCCGACAAACGAACAGGAAGGGGGAGTTGGCGCTGACGGCTACCATGGGAGTGATCAGGATTTTAGACCAGTTGTAGATGCGGGTTGCTGCTTCCGGGCATATCTGCAGGTGGATTTGGAGGCAGGTAGCGGCTGGGTCCATCATCACGTTCTTCGGTTTCAGGAACAGGCGGTCTCTACCCTGGATGTCCAGGAGAGTCGGATGTTCTTGATGTAGATGGAGGATTTGCTCGTTCAGCGCCCGGCAACGAACGATTGAGTGGACTCATGTGCGCCATGCCCAGCTACTCCGGTCGCAACGGCCGGTAGGATGTCGATCATGGCTAGGCGGGCATCTGATGATGCCAGGCAGCTCTCAAGGCATCCCCCCGCAGCCCCTGTGGCGAGGCGTTTATCTCGGCGTTGAAAGGTGGCCTCGGGTCTGACCAGCAGGGCCTCCAAGCGTTTCAGAAAGGCCCCAGCGATTGGAGCGGGACTCATATCTGCCGCGACCAAGTAGGTTTCTAGCTCGAAGCCCCCGATCTCGTGGGTGGAGGCAAAGGTGCCGTTCTGGAACCAAGTCTTCAGCAGCTCCGTCTCCTGGCACAGGAGTGTCTGAAAAGTCTTGAAGTTAGCTTGCGTGAAACGGGAGGTATGGATTTTCTGGTCCATGGTGCTACTCGAAGGCTAGTACAGTGGTATCGAAGTACCGATAATACCGGTTTGGTTCTTTCATTGGGGATTCTTTATTTGTCGCAAATGAGCGTAAATCGGTTGGAATCGCCTCGCTTTATTTGCGTCCATTTGCGGCTAACTCCTCCGTAGAGATTGGCTCACTCGATGTTATTCAGTAATTGAAAGCATCCGGACCAAGGGTCCGGAATTGTGATTATCCGCGTTTCAGCATTTGATCGAGTGCTTGTAAACGCTCTGGCGTACCGATGTCGAGCCAGCGGCCTGGATAGTACTCGCCGCTGACCAAGGCGCGCTCTATCATAGCTCGCAGCAGTGGTGCCAAGGGAAAGGCCCCAGCCAAGCAACTGCGAAACAGGTCCGGGTGGTAAACGCCGACCCCACTATAGGTATAGCGTGGCCTGCCGTGCGTCGATAACCGGCCGTCAGCGAGCGCAAAATCGCCTGTCGAATGATAAGGGGGATTGTCCACCAACACCAGATGCGCAAGCAGGTCGTCCGAGAGGCGCAAGCAGGCAAATTCCAGGTCGGTCCAGATGTCGCCGTTGACCACGAGAAAGGGTCCGTGGCCAAACAACGGCAGCGCCTTGAAGATACCGCCGCCGGTCTCCAGCGCTTCGCTTTCCGGCGAGTAGCGGATCTCGGCCCCCCAACGAGAACCGTCGCCCAACGTGGCCTCAATGCGATGACCCAGATAGGCGTGGTTGATGACGATCCGGCGCAGACCGGCTGCGACCAGGCGTTCGACGTGGTGGACGATGAGCGACTTGCCCCCCGCCTCCAGCAGAGGCTTCGGCGTGTGGTCCGTGAGCGGGCGCATACGCTCGCCGCGTCCTGCGGCCAGGATCATGGCTTGCATTGTTGCGGGAATCCTTCCGGTTCGCTTTTCGGCCATCAGAATAATTGGCTACGGATGTGATCCTGAATTATTTGGCATTGTCCGGAGGGAAAGATCCCTCCTACGTCGGGACAAGTTTGACGTATTGCGTTCGACTCACCAAGGCTCGTGATCGTCTGCCAAGTCCGTACCGGCGTCTTAACGCAACTTACACTCACACATTACCGCCCGCGCGGCTTGCACGCGTGTGACCCGTGTCGGGAGTAGGTAGGCAAAGGCCCGTTCTGCCAAGCCGACAAGCGAGCCGACGGCCTATATTCGCGCCGTGCCCAACTTCACTACCCCGCCATTCCGGCAGGGATTGCCGGGCTCCAGAGCTAGGGATGGCAACCGGTGAAACAGATGTATTCCACGGCTAATCGTCTCAGCTTCATTTGAAGCCCAGCCCTGACAACTGGCATAATCCGTTCCCCGGTATTTGCCTTTCTCTAAAGGCCAACCATGTCCCTCAGTCAACAAGCCCGGATCCCCTCAGTCACATCTCCCTCGGCGAAGACATCCTACTGCTGCGTACCACGAAGGCGACCGAGTACCTAAGCACCCTGTTCGAGTGCCAGCTCGAACCCATCAGCGAGTCCCGCCAACCCATCAGGCACGAGGATCTGCTTGGCCAACCCGCCACCGTGCAGCTGGAGCTGCCGGATTACCAGACCCACTCTTTCGACGGCATCGTCAGCTGTTTTCCCATATCAGCTTCGACGGGGCGCTTGCCTTCTACCAAGCCACCCTGGTCCCCTGGTTCTGGTTTCTTACTCGCACCAGCGACTGCTGCATTTTCCAGGGCCGGACCGCTCCGGACATCGTCGAAGACATCTTCCGCGAACACGGCTACACCGACTTCCAGGAATTCCTGGTCAAGCCGCACCATTGCCGGAATTACTGCGTGCAGTATCGGAAGACTGATTTCGATTTCACCAGCCGGTTGCTGGAACAGGAAGGTATCTACTACTTCTTCCGGCACGAGAACAATCGGCACACCCTGGTCCTGGCCGACGACTATGACGCCTACCACGCCATTGCCGACCATCGAGACCGCACTGCGGGGGCAGGATCATATCTTCGACTAGTCCGTAGCCAGAGCGGTTCAATCGGAGGCCTTCGTCCAGACTGACTTTGACGATGTGGCATCCAGGGAGCCACTGATGACGAGCGGACGGGAACACCCCATGAGCACGCTCGGGCGGATCTGGGGCTCTGCGATTATCCGGGTGGATACACCCGGCGCGACCACGGTGACGGGTGGGTATGGGCACGCATCGAAGAATTGCATGTGGACAGCGAGACTGTACAGGGTACCGGCAATGCCCGTGGGCTTGCTACCGGACCGCTCTTTACGCTGACCAAATATCCCCCTCGTCTCTGCCAACTACGAATTGCAGTCTGACGCCTTCGGCTCATCCGGTGCGACCAGCACCGGTCCAATCTTTGAGTGCTGGTTTACCACCCTGGATGCCACCCCCTACCGCCCAGAATACCCCCAAGACCCGGGTCCAGGGTCCCCAAACCGCCGTCGTCATCGGCTATGCTAGCCAGGAGATCTGGACCGATCAGTACGGCCGGGTCAAGGCTCAGTCCCACTGGGACCGCTACGGCAAATCCGACGAACCCAGCTTCTGCTGGGTGCGCGTATCCCACCCCTGGGCCAGCAAATGCTGGGGTACCACTGACATTCCCCGCATTGGCTAGGAAGTCATCGTCGACTTCCTGGAAGGTGACCTCGATCGGCCCACCATCACCGGCCGGGTTTACAACGGCGACAACATGCCTCCCTACGGCCTCCCCGACAGCGCCGCCACGAGCGGACTCAAATCCGACAGCACCAAGGGCGGCGGTGGCTACAACGAATACATCATGGACAACACCAAAGGCAACGAGCTCAGCCGTGAGCATGGTCAATTAAACAAAAACAGAACCATCGAACATGACCTGCGCGAGCAGGTGTTGCACGATCGCAGCCGGGATGTTACCAACAATGAGACCGATCCAAATCAGGAAGGATCGTTCTAGGACTATCGGCCACGACGAGACCAACCACATCAAGCACAACCGCACCGAGACGGTCGATCATGACGAAAGGATCGTGATTCACGGCGAGCGTACTGAAATTGTCAACAAGGACGAGACTATCACCATCCACGGGGCATGGACCGAAACTGTGGACCAGGATGAAACCATCACCATCTATCAGAACCGGACCAAGACCGTCGACCAGGACGGGGCCACCAATATCAGCCGCAACCGTAGCGAGACCCTTGCCGACAAAGAGATCATCCACATTGGGCGAAACCACAAGGAGTGGGGTCGGCAACAACGATACCCTCTCCGTGGGCGCCAATCGTACCGAGGCCGTCGGTGCCGATAAAACAGAGACCGTCGCCATTGTCAAGGCGGAGACTATCAGCGCTGCCTATAAGCTGAGTGTGGGGGCGGTCATGAATACCACTGTCGGCGGGACCAAGTTGGAGAAAGTTGGCCTGTACTCCATGCAGCTCATCGGGGGCGACCGCAAGGTCCAGATCATAAAGCAGCGCCGCCACGGAGAAATCGGTGAGGACCAGTAAGGCCACCGTCAAAGGCAACCGCGAAGGAGTGGTCAGGGCTCGGTCTTCCTGATATGTCGGGAGAAATTCCGTCCTGGAGAGCAGCAAGAGCGTTACCCTGAAAGTAGACAACGGCTGGCTGATGATCGATACTAAACATTATTTATTCAAGCATATATTATGGACCTATAGTCGCCTCTAGCTTCCCTCCGAACCAACCTGCCGTCAATCGCAGCTGCCCTCCGTTGCCGAGCTTGGTGAACCGGTTGCGGGCTTACCGACCAGGCCCCAAGCCACGACGACTCCGGCGCCGGGACTCGGCTTGTCCTCCGATGAGAATCGGAAGGCTACAACTCGAAGCCTGTTGACGGGGTATTCTATCCCGATGATTGGTAGGTAGGAATCAAAGCTGGCCTGATGAGCTTACCTACCCTCTCAGACACTCAGGCCAATGCAGCTCAGCCGGGCCGTCTATCATGAAGACGTCAACGGCGGGCAACACGCGTTGGTCGCCTGGCGGCTTTCCATGCAGGGAGAGCGCACCGCGAAACAACTGAACATTCCGGAGGTCGAAGGCCAAGGCAGCCGAGAAAAATTCCCTGATCCCCGAACTCCGCAAGCCGCCTGCGTCCAGCAGGTGTATGACAGCCTCTACAGACCCGACGCCGTGAAACACCAAGCCACGGTGAATGCCTATCCCTATCATCAAAAGGCAAAGGCATACGGAGGCAGAGGCCAATATGGACCAATTGCTCGACGCTGGCGCAGTGACGACAGACCAGCTGTACGAGGCGATCAAGGAACAAGAAGCGGCAACGGTTGCCTTTCAGGAAGAGCGAATGAGCTTGTCAGCAAATACTATATGAGGCCGACGCGTTCAGAGCAGGCGACAGAATCAAGGCCCTATGGCGGACCCAATGCTTAATACGAGACTTGGTGGCAGCACTGCTGCTTTCGCTCCTGCTTGTGGGATGTCACGGTATCTCCCCCTCCTCCATTCGAGGTGATAATGTGGTTACCATTTAATTCATGGCACTTGGGATTCCGGACATCCTTGGCGGAATGATGCGGCAGGGGTTGCAGACTTCACCACTTAAAATTTAGCCACTACCCGATTTTCTTTTAAGTAACTGATGGGCCATCCGAGCCACACGCCCGGATAATAGAAAGTTTCGGCCTAAAGGGTCAGTAGCCATGAAGATAGCCGAAGACGCACTTGCGATCATCAGCCGTGGGACGCAGGAAATCCTGGTGGAGGATGCCTTGCGCAAAAAGCTGGCTGAGGGGCGACCCCTGCGCATCAAGGCGGGGTTCGATCCGACGGCACCGGATCTCCATCTTGGACATACAGTCCTGATCAACAAGTTGCGTCAATTCCAGGATTTAGGGCACCAGATCCTGTTCCTGATCGGTGATTTTACTGGGATGATTGGAGATCCGACGGGCAAAAGTGCCACCAGGGTCCCGCTGACATCTGGCGAAGTCATCGAGAACGCGAAGACCTACCAGGAACAAATCTTTCGTATCCTGGACCTGGAACGCACCCAGGTCGTATTCAATTCCAGCTGGATGGACGGGATGCGGGCGGCGAATCTGGTGCAACTGGCGGCGAAGCACACGGTCGCGCGCATGCTTGAACGGGACGACTTTTCAAAGCGGTTCAAATCCGGGCAATCCATTGCGATTCACGAGTTCCTCTATCCCCTCGTTCAGGGCTACGACTCGGTTGTCCTGCAGGCGGATGTCGAGCTCGGCGGCACCGATCAAAAGTTCAATCTCCTCGTGGGGCGTCAGCTCCAGGAGGCCTACGGACAGGAGGCCCAGGTGGTGATCACCCTGCCGATTCTGGAGGGATTGGACGGGGTACAGAAGATGTCGAAGTCGCTGGGCAATTATATTGGTATCATGGATTCGCCGGATGACATGTTCGGCAAGATCATGTCAATCTCGGATGCGCTGATGTGGCGCTATC
>Ga0209787_1000106_pt1:0-2500 | contig 16579 bp, 12 predicted proteins | sample WorMetLIZISLAND2_2_FD_187414 | JGI IMG/M metagenome (GOLD analysis project Ga0209787, IMG submission 187414) | Marine gutless worms symbiont microbial communities from Max Planck institute for Marine Microbiology, Germany - Olavius loisae LIZARD... ... | reverse complement strand
AAGCAAAGCTCTTGACTGAAGCCCCGGTAAACGGCGGCCGTAACTATAACGGTCCTAAGGTAGCGAAATTCCTTGTCGGGTAAGTTCCGACCTGCACGAATGGCGTAACGATGGCCACGCTGTCTCCATCAGAGACTCAGTGAAATTGAAATCTCGGTCAAGATGCCGAGTACCCGCGGCTAGACGGAAAGACCCCGTGAACCTTTACTACAGCTTCACATGGGACTTTGAACCTACTTGTGTAGGATAGGTGGGAGGCTTTGAAGCAGTGACGCCAGTTGCCGTAGAGCTAACCTTGAAATACCACCCTGGTATGTTCGAAGTTCTAACCTAGGTCCGTGATCCGGATCAGGGACAGTGTGTGGTGGGTAGTTTGACTGGGGCGGTCTCCTCCCAAAGCGTAACGGAGGAGCGCGAAGGTACCCTCAGCGCGGTCGGAAATCGCGCACTGAGTGCAAAGGCAAAAGGGTGCTTGACTGCGAGACAGACAAGTCGAGCAGGTGCGAAAGCAGGTCTTAGTGATCCGGTGGTTCTGTATGGAAGGGCCATCGCTCAACGGATAAAAGGTACTCCGGGGATAACAGGCTGATACCGCCCAAGAGTTCATATCGACGGCGGTGTTTGGCACCTCGATGTCGGCTCATCACATCCTGGGGCTGAAGTCGGTCCCAAGGGTATGGCTGTTCGCCATTTAAAGTGGTACGCGAGCTGGGTTTAGAACGTCGTGAGACAGTTCGGTCCCTATCTGCCGTGGGCGTTCGAGACTTGAGGGAAGCTGCTCCTAGTACGAGAGGACCGGAGTGGACGTACCTCTGGTGTTCCGGTTGTCACGCCAGTGGCACTGCCGGGTAGCTACGTGCGGACGGGATAACCGCTGAAAGCATCTAAGCGGGAAGCCCCTCCCAAGATAAGGTCTCGCTGGACCCTTGAGGTCCCTGAAGGTCCGTCGAAGACAACGACGTTGATAGGCGGGGTGTGGAAGCGCGGCAACGCGTGGAGCTAACCCGTACTAATTGACCGTGCGGCTTGACTATATAACGCCCAAGATCTTTGGGTGTTGAAGCAAAGCGCATCCGTGCATCTTACGCGATCTAACCAGTTTTCCTGGCGGCAATAGAGCACTGGAACCACCTGAACCCATCCCGAACTCAGAAGTGAAATGGTGTATCGCCGATGATAGTGTGGGGTTTCCCCATGCGAAAGTAGGTTACCGCCAGGGCCTTATCTCCAGAACCCTTGTCTTATTCGGGCAAGGGTTTTTTGGTTAGTGTGCAATAAGGGGTGCCATGATATCTTGGGCACGCATCACTCAATGAGCCTATTCTTAGGCCCCATATAATCATCCGGGATCTGGCATAGTCGGGGTTTGAACAATTATGCCGTGACTCGATTCGCGCGGGCTTCGCATAGATTATGATGAAGCAATAGGAGCCTGAGGTACAGCACATGAAGGTCGTCGTGTTCTCCGATGTCCAGGGCAATCTTCCGGCGATGGAAGTAGTCGTTGAGCACATTCTGGATTGGAATCCAGACCTGGTGATCATGGCAGGAGATCTGGTCAATCGAGGCCCTAGCAGCTGCGCCTGCCTTGATCTGTTCAATGCCTTACGCCATCAGCGGGGCTGGTTACCGATTGTGGGGAACCACGAAGCCTGGGTGCTCCGCTGCGGCCAGGAGCGTCCCCTCGACGCCCTCGACGCAGCCATGCGCCGCTTCGCAGACGTGACCTTCCGGGAGATCCTCGAAATCGAGGATGTCCTACTTGACTGGCCCGATCATATCAGTTTTCACGCCGATGTTGAGGATAGCTGGGTCCATGTTACCCACGGCTCCATGGCCGGCCATCGGGCAGGCATATCCGCTACGACGACGGACTGGGATCTGCGTGGCCGGCTGCCGGAGGACATATCCCTGTTCGTTGGTGCCCACACCCACAAACCCCTGCAGCGTCGGTTCGGGCGCACTCGAATCCTCAATGTCGGCTCCGTGGGTTCCCCTTTTGATAACGACGTGCGTGCCTGCTATGGCCGGTTAGAGATGCGGGACGGCCACTGGCAGACCCACATCGTCCGCTTGCCCTACGACCGGGCACGCACCGAGCGGGACTTCGTGGAGTCCGGGTTCATCGAGCGGGGAGGGCCCCTGGCGAAGATCATCTTCGAGGAGTGGCGCCGGGCCCGCATGCTGCTGGCACGCTGGCACCGCTGCTACGGGGAGGCGGTGCGCAACGGTGTGGTCACTCTCGAACATGCGGTGACCGAATTTCTGCAATCCTTGTAATCAACACTAAAATAGCAACATTCGGTCACTATCCGGCTCCGTGCACTGTCGTTCGGCTATGAAATCCAATCCGAGTTTTGCAGCATTGATCTAATACGTTGCGAATTCAACAGATTTGGTGGTATTTGGTAGTATCTATAGTGTGAATCGATCTAGAGCCTGGTAGATTTGATGCTCACTCTGAGCAATGTCTACTTTCACGACGAGGCAGCAATCTTTG
>Ga0209787_1000105_pt1 | contig 16824 bp, 11 predicted proteins | sample WorMetLIZISLAND2_2_FD_187414 | JGI IMG/M metagenome (GOLD analysis project Ga0209787, IMG submission 187414) | Marine gutless worms symbiont microbial communities from Max Planck institute for Marine Microbiology, Germany - Olavius loisae LIZARD... ... | reverse complement strand
TCAGTACTCTGATACTGTTGGTTGGGTCTTTTGACCTGTAAAAACGGTCGGCCGTATAACCTATATTGTGTTGGCGCAGACCTTAAACCATGCTCAACTCAACTCAACTTATCAACCGTTTACTTATTTTCTTACTTACTTACTTGTGAATATTCACTTATTGTTTGTCTTTTATTCTATAAGTCAGTAATACTGAATAACAGACAAAAGAATTTATTAAGTAATAATACAAAAATTCCCTCAAGGTCAGGACCACAGGGTCTGCACTAGCCGCCACAAGTGTAACCATCAATAGCTGCCAACTAATATGGCCGACATATGCCATGATTGGCTCACTGACCATCCTACGGACTGCTGCTTTGTTGTGATTGGTCGTCCGAGTCATCCTGCAGTCCTTTGCCTTACAGCTAAAATAGATCCAATTAGTCTACCATCTTAGATGGCAGCTATTGGTGTTTTCAGTTTTTCGCCTTTACGGTATTGGCATCCAGAAGAATATGTACGTCGGTGGTCATGACAAAGGGCAGTTGCTGGAGTGGCTAGAGGTTAAACTATGATGTCAGAAAGTTTGACTTAGTAATTTTGAAATTAACTAGTAAGCAAATTATTATTTTTTTCCGACAACGATTAATCATTAACAATTAAATGTGCTAGTTTTAAATTGATATTTACAACGCTATTTAACAAAGCTAATAGACAATTCAAAACAGCTATAATGTGTAATATTGATGATTTCTATTAATATGTGCAGAGTGACAAAAACATCACGAAAAATATGGATTCTGCTTCTGATTCCGATATCGAATATGTGCCGAATTCTTGTGACTCTGATAGTGACTCCTCATTTGATCTTGATCTGCAGTCAGAGGTATGTACTACAACAAGAAAGTAAGATGCTATATGTTGTCTTATTATCGATTTGTGATTGCATTTTGACTTGAGTCAATTACGAGCAGGACCACACATTAATTAATTACACAGTAGGAGTCTGTTATGTCATGCACACTACTGATGACTTTCAGATGATCTGCAATATGTTCAGAGTCCACTTTTAGTTACACATTTAGAGTCTATAAAGTCAAACATACATTTAGTGGCTGTATTATTTTGAGAGTCCAGTTGTAATTACACAGTAGGAGTCTGTTATGTCATACACACTACTGATGACTTGCTGACCTGCAATATGTTCAGAGTCCACTTGTAGTTACACATTTGGAGTCTATAAAGTCAAACACACATTTAGTGGCTGTATTAGTTTGAGAGTCCAGTTGTAATTATACAGTAGGAGTCTATTATGCCATACACACTACTGATGACTTGCTGATCTGCAATATCTTCAGAGTCCACTTTTAGTTACACATTTGGAGTCTATAAAGTCAAACACACATTTAGTGGCTGTATTATTTTGAGAGTCCAGTTGTATTTACACAGTGGGAGTCTATTACGTCATACACACTACTGATAAGTTGCTGATCTGCAATATGTTCAGAGTCCACTTGTAGTTACACATTTGGAGTCCATGAAGTCATAGGCCTACATACATTTTGTGGCTCTGTTAATATTTTGAGAGTCAAATTGTAATTACACAGCGGGAGTCTTGAATTTTGTTTTCGCACTGAAATAATGTGATTTAATTTCAGAAAAAAAATTGAGCCTTGTGCATTTGTGCAAGATGCTTCCAAATATCATTGAGTGGACCTAACTGCTGTTTATTATATATGTATAGAAGTTTCAGCCAGCCAGTTTAATTACTCGACAAACACTGTTACAACAAAACACCGACTTTGCTGACACTACTGCTGATAATGGCCAACATGATCTGCCAGACGTCATTCCTGTGGAAACAAATGGAATTGGCAAGTAACATTTATTTAATTACAGTGTACACTGTGCAGATCTGTACTCTCCTGAATAAGTAGACAAGTTGGAGTATCATGTACCATTCCATGAGTATTCCGGAACTGTCTGCAAACACAGTCTACCGGATACAGACTATCTAACATATATCAAAGCTAAATAATTTCCCATTCTGCAGCCAAATGTTGTATGTATCACTAATTGTGAAATATAGTAATGCAGAATGGTCCACAAAAACAGATACCCTAGGTTATAATTGTGGGATGACTTCACAGACTTTAACAAGTTTTTCGCTGGCTTAGTAGTAGCACGTTGGTCTCGATCAACGTAGTTACTCTTAGTTGGGCCCGGTTAATATTTGGATGGGTGACCGTCTCTGGGCGGGTAAACCATCTTTGTATATAACCACCCACCTAGGTCAACTCAGCCTGACATCCCTCAGGGTAGGTCAGTCGAGTACCAGCCTTTCTGGCTGGGGTTAGGCGGGGTGCATTCACTTGTGTTGGGTGGCAGGTAACATCCCATATGGCAAGTGACTTCCCATAGCTCTGAGGTGTATACACGTAGAGCTATAATGTTTAACCTTAACCTAACATTTATGGTGCATAAAAATACAAGCTAGAATGTGGCCACTGCTCGGCATGTTAAGTTTCCCCAGCTATGGAGGTGGGCATTGGAGGTATCAGACGGGGTGCCATTGAGTTTCTACAGGTGATATACCGAGCCCTTGCATGTCTGTTATCATTTTGCAGCAGTTTTGAATTTGAGTTTTTGACTACCCCTTTTTGGGGAAGGGGTGCCCCTAGAGGGTCGACGGTGGTACAGTTGGATAGGACGATGGTGTGTTCCCATAGGCTGTTAATAGAAACCACCGTTGTAACTGGCATTGTTTGGCCAAACACTGTGATCACCAGTTTCGGGGAAGGTGCGATCAAAGGGATTGGAGATGGGTCCCCTATGTAGCCTGGTGGTGACTTCCTATAGGCTTGCTATATAGTAACTTAACTATAGGCCTATCTGTTACGATTTTGCTGCAGTTTTGAATATTTTTTCTAGCCCTTTTGAGGAATGGGTACCCCAGGGTCCGACGATGGTAACGCTGCTGGGTCGATGGTTTGTTTTCATAGCTGTCAGTACAATCCACCTTTGTATCTGGCACCATTTGGCCACAATTTGCAATGCAAGTTTTGACTGGGGGCGAGTCCCTGTTTGTGGGAAGGGGTGGTCGTATGCGTCCACTGAGTACCCTGGTGGTGACTTCCTATAGGCTCCCCATGGTAACTATAGGACTATCACCGTTTTTGCAGCATTTCTGATTTTAATTTTTTTGACTACGGTACCCCGTTTTGGGGAAGGGATGCCCCTAGGGGGTCGACGATGGTACTGTTATGTAGGGCAATGGTATGTTCCCCTGGGCTGTCAATACAAAGCACTGGTTGGCTGCAATTTATAATGCTTTTTTGACTTGGGATATAAGCCCCAGTTTGTGGGAAGGGGTGGTTGGAGATGCTTTCCCTGAGTAGCCTGCTGATGACTTCCTATAAGCACCCGATAGTAACTATAGGCCTATCTGTTACAATCTTGCAGCAGTTTTCAATTTAATTTTTGGACTACCCACTACTACTACTGACATCAGATCATTCTGCCAGTATTAATAACATTTACCATAACGTCTTCATTATCTGCCTTTCATCTTGGTATTGAATGTACGGCTCTGTCTTAATCTGGTTTAATTCTTACCTACCGTCACGTTCTTTCCATGTCAAACATGATAAAAAAGACTTATCTTCTAAGCATATTTCTTCTTGTGGTGTTCCTCAAGGCTCTGTTCTCAGTCTTTTACCTTTCGTCATATATACCACTCCACTCAGCACTCTCATCTCCTCACTTTCTCTAAATCACCACCTTTACGCAGATGATACTCTTATTCCATTCTCATAACTGGCTCGAGTTTTGCCCACCTCCGGACCACTCTGCCACAGATTTCCTCCTGGATATCCGCAAACTTCTATTGCTTACTAATACTATTTCTCATTATTGGTCTCAAAAGCAACATGGGTTTTTTTTCTTGATGAACATATTAACATTCCCTGATCTGATCTCATTACTTTCTAATTCTTGCTATTCTCATACTTGTGTATTCGTTCTTAATTTGATTTTAAAACAGCCAGTACCATTGCTACCTCTATTATTTAGTCCAAACTTGACTACTGTAACACTCTCTACTATAATCTTCCCCAGTCTGAAATAAATCGTGTGCAGCAGACTCACAATTTTCTTCATATGCAGAGGATAAAGCTCCTAGATATTCTCATATTATACCCGTCCTCAGATCTGTACACTGGCTCAAGATTTACGAACGCATTGAATATAAAGTCTCCCTCACTTATAAAGTTCTCACAACCAGCCAACCTGACTAGCTACTGTACATAGCCTTTCCTCCATAGTCTCTCTAGTTTCATTTAGACTGCCTAAATGGATCTGGAACTTGGATCATATGTGGTGGGCTCTGGCGTTTGTTTTACTGTTGTTTTTGTATTTTTTCGTTTTTGATGTGCTAGATTCAGCTGACCACACTCAGCTTTCGCATTAACTCTTGTATCATACTACCCGGTACATATTGTGCGATAAGTGGTTGTGAAATTGTGTGTTTTGTACAGTTTTCAGCACGGCAACCAGGAATTCACAGTCTGGAGCAGTTGTGCATGATAAACGTCACGCATGTTACTACTGTGACATGCTTGTTACAAATATTGGCCGACACTATCAAGAGATACATTCCGCAGAAGCTGAAGTTAAACAATTGTGCCAAACTGGTAATAAGAAGGAAAAACAGTTTCAGTTGTCAAAATTGCGTCTGTTAGGCGACTACCATCACAACCTGAAAGTTATTCAGACGCAAAAGGGCTTAATGATTTTGGTCCGGCGTCCTTCTCATGGCCATACCCCAGACGTGGGGGATTATTTACCGTGTACACTGTGTTTAGGATTTCTCCACCGAAAAGACCTCTGGCGGCATATTAAGCACTGCCCATGTCGTATGGAACCTTTGGAAGCACATTCATTTCGAAGATATCAAATGGAAAGCCGACTTCTCTTAGCTCCAATACTGAATGACTGTTCTTCTGCTAGTCAGGCACTGCAGAACGTACTGAGCGTCATGAAGAAAGATACAATAGGCTTAGTAGCTAGGAATGATCCTCTCATTTTGTCTTACGGAAGCATATGTGCAGACAAGATGGCAAGACACGAAACCACGTATGTTTCGCAAAAAATGCGCCAGCTTGCTAGATTGCTCATGAAACTGAGAGAACTGAAAGGTTGTGCAGATGCACACCTCTCAGATTTCCTATCTCCAGATTCATTCGACGATGTTGTTTCAGCAGTGAAGTTAGAATGTCAGTTTGTACCGTCAGACGAGCAGCACTTGGCTCGTCTAAGCACACCGTCATTGGCAATGAAACTTGGGCATGCACTACAGAAGTGTGCATCCATGCTGCGAAATACAGCACTGAAGGCAAGAGACAGTGACCTGGCATCGTCTGCAGCAAACTATCTACTTGTGCATGCTTCCGAATGGCCTCAAAGAGTGTCTACATTTGCACTGCGAACTATTCAACTGGATAGACAGAATAAGCCAGAAGTGCTTCCGTTAACAGGTGACATCATAAAATTAAGTAAATACCTTGATGTTGAATTGAAAGAGAAAACAGCTTCCTATGAACAGGAGTGCACTGCAGTGCATTATGAAGAACTGGTGCAGGTCACACTGGCCAAGCTCATCACTTTCAATAAACGACGGTCAGGTGAAACTGAGCGAATAGAGCTTCATCAGTATGCTCATTTGCCACATGTAATTGGATTGGCCAATGCAGAATTTTCTGCTACACTTAAGCCTTCAGAAAGAAAACTTTGTGAGAGACTGCACGTGTTAAGTATTACTGGTAAGCGAGGCAGAACAGTGCCACTTCTGTTAACATCAGACCTTAAGAAGGCAATGGATCTAATTGCAAATACTGAAATGAGAACAGCCGTGGGAGTGAGTCCATCAAATGTCTACGTGTTTGCTCGTGCTTGCATATCTTCACCTCATCCATTCCGAGGTAGTGACTGTGTGAAGAAGTGTGTTACCGCAGCAGAGTGCGAGCAACCAGAAACAGTCACAAGCAAATATATGCGAAAATATATCAGCACTGTTTCACAAGTTATGGCTTTGACTCCAAATGAGCTTGAATGGCTCACTGGTCATCTTGGACACAACACAGATGTGCATAAACTTTTTTACAGAATGCATATCTCCACAATAGAGTTGGCAAAAGTAAGCAAGTTGCTTATTGCAGTCGACGAGGGAAAAGCCCACGAATTTGCTGGGAAATCTATGGAAGAGATAGCTGTTGATGCTTTTGACGTGAATGATTTGAAGACAGCTGATGGCAGTAATCCTGAATCAGAGAAAGATGTGGAGCCATCTGACGACAGCAGTTCTGACCAGACAAACATTACATGCAAGAAGACCAAAAGAGTTGCTCGAGTAAGACGTCAGACAACCAGGAAACGTATGCTATCAGTGGAGAATGACAGTGATGAAAGCTCGGGAGTACCATATAGAAAATCCCGCAAAACTGTGACGAAAGTTGCGTGGTCAACTGATGAGAAAGAGGCAGTACTGAAGTCATTGGGCATGTATCTAAAAAAAGGAACTGTACCAGGCAAAAAAGACTGTGAGAAAGCAAAAGCTGATAGTGGCAATGTCTTGGCTAACAGATCTTGGTTTCAAATAAAATACTATGTGAAGAATACAATTACTGCAAGCAAGCGACTGACCAAACAGTGTCGACTGACTGGTCACTGATGATGATAGTGTCGAGACTGCTAATGCAGCTGAACTGTCTTCCTGAACTAACATTTGTTTGCATTAGTGACATCTGTCGTCTCTGAAGACGACAATCTTAGCATGACTGACCATGTTAATTTCTGCTACTGAACTGTCCATGTGTTTGTCAGGGGTGGCACATTTTGTTAGCTGGAGCTTTCTAATTTACCTTACTGCGTGGCAGGTGTTATTCATATTCATATCATACAATATGCATGGAATGACAGAGAAGGTAAACATTAATTTTACCATTACTTAACTAAAATAAAAATTCAAATATTGTCAAAACATGTAATTTTGAGCCAAACCTATAATCTAGTAGAAAATAGAAAAATATATTGTCAGCAGTTTGTAGTAAAACACATATATCATGCCATAAGTCTCATGAGTAAATAGTCAGTTATTAAAAACTGAAAACCACACGTATTTGCTGTTTCATATTCCGATTTGTTGTATTGCATCGAGTCATAGCAACACAAGAAATAAGAACTAAACGTCTACAACTACAATGTGGGTACTTTATGCCCCGTTGGTATGTCCGTTGATATCCCTTGGTGCCACCCCTGCTGTTTGCGTTAATATTTCTGCTATTCTCACATACTTCTTAATTGATTTTGTCAACAGACTTTTTTGCGATTGCCAACTGGACTAGTTTCCCCAGTTTTATGGTAAATTAAAGACGATTGCATCGTAAAAGAAGAATGAAGTGCTTTGTCACTTCACTGTCAGTTGCCTGCAAATTATCAAGCTATTGCATGCACAGATATCTGAAATGAGCAAGCTATTGCACGCTTACGTGGGAACAAGTGATGTTTCTAATAGTTGAAATGCAGGGAATCTCATACGTAAAGTGACATTAAAAATTTAAACAAATGTATTCCGGCTTAGATTCACGTTTTGTATTTTTGCCATACTGTGTAAAACAGTTTTCTCCATCTTCAATGTTTCAGTTCACTGAACTGCTTCTTACAAAAAAGTGTGGTGTTACCACACTAAGTTAATTTTTGGAATGGGAGAGGTTTCAGTTATGAAAACAAGATTTATCTCAAGTCCAAGATTTTGTTGTTGTAATCGTTGTAAAAACTAGGTATCGGTGATTGTTGGATATCTTAAGTTATGCCATTTGGCCATCAATCATCGGTGAAAATGAAACTGAAATTGTGCCGATACTTAACCCTTTGATGCCCACTGTTGCAATATGCAATGTACATTATCATATATGTATACAGCATACTGTGCCAGACCGGGTTAAGCCGTCATTTGTAATTTTTGACATCTAGGCACTCACACGTCAAAAATTACAAATGACTGCTTAACTCGGTCTGGCACAGGATGCTCTTTATAGCTGTATCCATATGGCAACAGTGGGCGTCAAAGGGTTACCTAAAGTTGACATAATATGACTGTAACTGTTATTAAGACTCAAGTTATTGAAGTTAAAGCTGCTGAACTTAAAAAGAATGTAATAATTAAGAATTATTTAGCTCTTGTACTAGTTCCATCCATCCGAAACATGACCTTGCCTTCAAGAAATAGGACAAAGTATAAAATTACAGTATAGAATTTATGACAGCTTTGTTTACTAATATGAAACAATTTCGCCACCACTTTGTACTGTGACGGTTCGATGTATAGTAGGCAAATAACTGATTCAGCGGTCGATGCGGTTCTGAAAGTGGCGTATTTAGAATGTGCGAAAGGAGCGGACCCAGGGGGTCTGGGGACGGAAGTCCCAGTTGGGTCCAGAGGCAAACTAACGCTTCTTTGTTAATGAATGTCTAAATTTTGATGTTCTGGGAGACAAAAAACTTAATAAAGCGGCAAAATGTCATAATAAAAATTAGGGTCGGCTGAAAGGGGAGGCGCAAACCCTTCCCCTAAATACGCCACTGGTGGTTCACGTATTGTAGTCTAATCCATAAGCGCTTGTTATAATATTATACAATGAGAGACAATTTCATAGGCCTACACTTTGGTAAGTTCTACGACTTTTAGAGTCCACTTGAAGGTTACACATTTGGAGTCTATAAAGTCAAACACATATTTAGTGGCTGTATGATTTTGAGAGTCGAGTTGTAATTACACAGTAGGAGTCTATTATGTCATACACACTACTGATGACTTGCTGCTCTGCAATATCTTCAGAGTCCACTTGTAGTTACACATTTGGAGTCTATAAAGTCAAACACACATTTAGTGGCTGTATTATTTTGAGAGTCCAGTTGTAATTACACAGTGGGAGTCTATTATGTCTTACACACTACTGATGATACTCGTAACGTAAGCCATGTTTAGAGTCCACTGTCTACTGGTAGTTACACATTCATAAAGTTATACACACATCAAATTTAAAATCACTCCCAATACTGAACTGAACAATGCTTGAAAACAATACATCTGTTAAGACTAGATTTTACAGATACTATGAGATAGAATGACATCAACAGGTTAACATTAACATACAACATGCCAAGCTGTCGCTAGGATAGCCGACCATACTGCCTCAAAGCAGACGAGCCTGACGAGGTAGTAATTACCGATTGTTGCTAAATAGCACCTCTAGCTGTTTTCGCGATATTGTATTTTAAGCGTATTGGGGTCACAAGTTTGAGCCTTCGTGTCACGAGACGTCATTGGTCACGTGACCATTTGATTGCCCATATACGATACGATTCAAAAAAGAGTTTAACGTGGACTGAAAGGCTGAGTGATCAGCTTAATCTAGTACACGTAACAGAAAAAAATAAGAAAAAGATAAAAACTAAAACAAACAAACGCCAGTGCTCACTTAGTTCAGTACAGGTTTAAGATAGGCCTAGTCAGGAAGGAATAACAGTGACTATGGAGGAAAGGATTTGTGAAAGAGATGAGTTTTAAGTCTGGAGTGAAAGACCGAGGGAGTGACAGATGAGGTGACTGTGGTGAGGTGATATGCGCAGGACGAGGTGAACCAGAAGGAGAGCGAGCAGAATGAGGTTGACGGAATGAAGAAGGGAGTTGATTCCACCGGTAGGCCTATAGGCCTTAATGTGATGCATATCCAAAAGAACGGTGTGAGACTTAGGAAGATTGTAGTATATAGGCCTAGAGTTACACTTAGTCAAGTTTAGAGTGCACAATAGAGGCAGCGATAGTAGGCCTACTGGCTATTTTAGAATCGAGTAAGGACGGATACAGCACAGCTCTCGGGTATGAGAATAGAGCTCTAGACTTAGAAAGTGATGAGATGTGATCACTGATCAGAGAAGGTAAGACTAAGATGTTCATCAAAGATAAAACCACGGTTGTGTGCAGAATGAGTGGTATTGAGTGAAGAGTTGTTTATTTTAGAAAGTTGCTTTTTGAGATTAGCGGACACCCAGGAGAAATCTGTTGCATAGCGGTCTGGAGGTTTGCGGAGTTACGAGGATGGAATGAGAAAAAATTGAGTATCATCTGCGCGTAAAGGTGGTGGTTTAGAGAAAGTGAGGAGATGAGAGTGCTGAGTGTGGTGGTATACATGACGTAAAGTAGAGGACCAAGAAGGAACACCACAAGATGCTTTAGCACGGAAAGAACGGGATGTCAGGTAAGACTTAAACCAGTTTAGGACAGAGCCGTGAGTAGGCCTACATACTCAATAGTACAACTTTCATCTATTTAATGAACAGTGGTGACGATATTTTGTGAGCTTTTACAGAGCCGTAAATTCTAAACCAAGATGAAAGCCGAGTGAGTAGGATGTTATGGTCAATCCTGTCAAAAGCGGCAGACAGATCAAGAAGGATAGACACGACAACTTCTGTGATCCGATGGCATTTATGCGATGATCGTGGATATACAGTAGGGCTGTTTCAGTGGAGTAATGCTTGCAGTAGGCAGACTGGTGACGATTGATAAGACCACTGGTGACAAGCTGATCAGTAAGTCGACATTAATATTTCACAACACGTTCGATTATTAGCGCGCGACAACATATAGCATTATGCTTAGCGCGCTATATGCTATCGCCAGTCCCTTTGTCTGTCCGTCTGTCTGTCGATAGGTGGATCAGTCGAAAACGGTTGTAGGTAGGATTATGAAATTTCACCGCCCCTCTAGTTTTGCGGGGTAAGTTTCATCCAGAAATTCCTAGGGGTTCCCCGAGCGGGGGCATCTAAACAAGGAAGGGTGGGTAAAATCAGCAGTTTACCACCCCTCCCTTGTTTGACGCCACCTAGCGGCGGAACGCCGTGAGATGTCAACGTAATCTATTCACAGCTGAAAAGTACATTTAATGGGCTACTATTCCGTCGCTGATATTGTTGGTCTATCTTCATTCGTTTAGCCGGTGTTGTCTCCCAAAATCGCGAAATCACGCGAAAATCCGATACAATTTGACCTTACAGCAGTTCAACGTTAAACTCCTATATCGTATCGTATCGTATCGTATTCAAGGTCATCCAAGGTCATCAATCTTGTAGTCAAACTGTCAATAGAAAAGCCCATATGTGACTTCCTATTAGTCATCAATTGTAACTTTAGCTGTATGTGCTACCATTTTTGAGATATTCACGCTTAAAGATAGAAAACTGCTGATTTTACCCACCCTCCCTTGTTTGACGACCCCGCTCGGGGGGAACCCCTCAGAATTTCTGGATGAAACTTACCCCGCAAAAACTAAAGGGATGGGGCTACCGTATGGTGAAAATTTCATAATCCTAACTTCAGCCGTTTTTCTATGATACACCCGTCTGACAGACAGACAGACAGACGGACGGGCGATAGCAAATACGCGCTATAGCATATGCTGTTGCGCGTAAAAACAGCGAAATATATAGGCCTAACACATTTCCTACATAAAGAATAGACGGTTACTATGTACACTGTATACGGTTGTGTATATACAACCGTGTATAATCACTCAGCAATCACCGTATGGTCAATAAAGATTGAAATATCAAACCAAAAAAAGTACTACCCTTTACTGAAAAGGTAAGTCTGGTGTCAAACAGTTTTTAGCGCGCGACAGCACATATTCCTGTGCGTTATAAGCCCGTCCGTCTGTCCGCTACACGGATGGATCAGTCAACAAGATGCCAACCTGTCGCTAGGATAGCCAACCGTGCTGCTTCACAACAGCCAGACTATACAGTGATTGTTGCTATAGCATCTCCAGCTGCTTTATTGCTTTAAGCGTATTGGAGTCACGACTTGACCTTTCAGGGCCACTGACGTCATCGGTCACGTGACCATTTGATTCTACATAGGCCATTTCCTATTGGTAATCCTTTGGAATCAAGTCCCTATCTCAACTGTTTCGAAGATATCCAATGATGAATGAGACGCAATTGTTGACATGACCTTAACGACCTCTATGCAAAAGTCAAGGTCATTCATTTTTGGTACCAATCAATTCCTCATAATAAGACATCCTATAGGCTGTCAATAGAAACTTTTGCTCTAGGACGCACCGTTTAGCCTACGTTACGTCACAGACAGGCAGACGACAGACGGACGCAGCACTGTAGTATAAGCGCGACTGTTAGTATATGGTGGGCTAAAACAGTTCAAGTTAGGATTATGCAATTTTCACCTCATCCCTCTAGTTTTCGCGGGTTAAGTTTCATCCAGAAATTCTGACGGGATCCCCCTGAACGAGGGCGTCAAACAACGAAGCTGGGGTGGGGGAAAACAAACCAGTTTTAGGTTTATGCGTTAATATCTCGAAAACGGTAAGAGAGAATGAGAGATACGTCCATAGTTTCTACTAGTAACTAATAGAAAGTATGCGCTTTAGGTTGGCACCAAGATCGATCACCTTAATTGGGTGACCTTGTACTGGTATCATAATTTTCTCAGAATTTCGCAGATTTGGAAGGCAACAACGGCTAAAAGAATACGTTCCTCTCCTGGGTCTACAATCAGAATACGAATACGGTGGGCGAAATGGCGATTTTTCAATCTCTATACGCGATAATAGGCTATCGCGCAAACGGTAAGTGGCCACGGTTATCAATCGTTAATTTGCTGTAGATTTCTTTGCTAATGCCTTCAAACATGCACTGCTGTTACGAGCGTAGGCCTACCTGTGCATCAGCTAGGCTTTCTTGTAAAATGTTAGGAATAAAACTAGAAGGCCACACTGTTAAATTGGAACATTTCTGTGGTTACGACACTTGACAGCCAGCAACTGACTGCTACCGCCAGCGGAGCAGCTGTTGAGTCAGCATATACAAGAAATCCACAAATTCGTTTGCGGCCGGGGCTCTGCCCCGGACCCCGCTGGGGGAGCTTACGACGCTCCCCAGACCCCCTAGTCGGCTGGGGAGGGGGACACCCCTCCCTGTCCCCCTCCCCAGACTCCAACCCGCCTCGCGCCTTCGGCGCTCGTTTGCGTAGTGACGAATTTTGCTTTAAAAATGCCCTGCAGTACAAAACGCGGTCTTGCGATCGCATGTCGTCCGTCTGTCTGTCCGTCTGTAACGTTGGTGGATTGTGATCACATACGTTGCAATTCTTCCGAAATAATTTCACCGTTTAGTTAGCCAGGGACGTTCACTCTCTGCAGACCCAATCAGGGGTCTACTCCAAGGGGAACACCCGGAAATTTTGGTCCAAAGTGGCCCCCTGTTGATTTGAGCGTCGGAGACATTCGATCCCAAATTGCTGCCGGATGGTTAACAGATACATTTTATGACCACCTCACCCTATAACATTATATAACAGAATTCCCTATACCCCTCCCTAAATTATGTAACACCAACTCTAACCCCCCACTGTAGTCTGAACAACTTCGCAGCAGAAAAAAATGTATCAATACAAAATTGTTGCCGAAAATAGCAGTATAGAGAGAATATCAACAACAGTGGAGTATAACATAGTGACTATAAGCACTGTAGTCAGTAAACATTAGTTAGCTGACATTAGATGGCTGATCAGCAAATCCATGGCAAATATACTAGCATATTTGGTGATAATTCAAACTGCCATACTGATGCCATATGTAATTGCCTTACGTTATATAACGCATGATCCAGCCCCACTGCCTTAATATACCGGAATATAATGGAAACTTCCCGCCACCCCACCCCTTGAGCGTTATATAATCTGTGCACGGCCCCTTACTCCTTCATTTTCGTTTCTAATCTCAATGTTATGCAATATTTGCACAGAGAATATATAGGCGGCGAAGGCTTCGCCGCCTATATATTCTCTGATTTGCATGCGTGTAATACTCAAATATAAGCTCCACAGACATTAATTTACAGTTCTATCAGCAGCCAATGCACTACACTTTGTCTCAAAAATGGGGCATGCATATTTTTAACGATAGTTTGTTAATGTATACCCATTTTAAGGCCTGCTATTTGGAGAGTCTAGAAAGCACGTGTACGGGAGTTCAATAATGATGCCTCTTGGAGCTCATAAAACGCGTGTATAGGGAGTTCAGTAACGATGCCTCGTGGAGCGCACAAAACGCGTGTAGGGAGTCCAGGTTGCTATTTGGGAGTCCACAAAACATTTTACAAAATCAGCCCTAGCAGCTGAAGCTTTCAATATATCGTTATCATATCGCCCCTATTGATTCACAATGTCATTAGCTACAAAACGATACCAATTTTGTATTGCTAGCGCTGCTCCTCACTGAGAGTCCACAGTGATAGAATAGGGCACAAGAGTCTACTATGGGGCATGTGCAGGACTGTGTGTGTACAAACCGCTGCGAATATACATGTAAGTTATACATGGCGTGACTTTAAAGCGGGCCACATGCTTTATGTGCGCTGTGTATGTGCGCTACAAACGTGAAAAATGCACGATGAATACAACAGAACCAAGATAACCAGTGACTTCTGGTTTGGTAAAAGTCAGTAATTCCATTTCTGAACAGAGATTTTTAGCCGACCTTACTAACGCTCGCGCTTTCGCTACAATATTGCGTCCGTCTGTCTGTCTTCTGTCTATCTGTGACGTTGTGTATTGTGGCTAAACGGTGCGTTCTAGAGCAAAAGTTACTATTGAGAGCCTATAGGAAGTCGTATATGAGGAATTAATTGATACCAAATGAATGACCTTGACCTTTGCATAGAGGTCGTTTAAGGTCATGTTGACCACTGCGTTACATTCGAGACTGAATATCTCGGAAACCGTTATAGAGGCTTAAGTTCCAAAGGACCACCAATAGGAAATGACCTTTCGGGATTACGTGTAACCCCAATACGCTTAAAGCCCAGTATCTCAAAAACAGATAGAGATGCTAATAGCAACGATCGCTAATTACTAGATAGTCTGCTGTGAGGCAGTACGGTCGGCTATCCTATAGCGATAGCTTTTCTTGTCAAAAGTACGGCGTGTGCATGTGTATGTGCGCTACATATAGCCCACTTCATATACAGACCAGTAATAAGCTGTAATAACTACGAATCGGCTATAAGCTTAGAAAAAAAACAGTAAAAATCACCACTGCACTAAGCAGCCATAAAATTCGTTAAATGCCCTCTGCCGGAATACGGAACGCACCGCTGCATATCGTCCAGTCAGGTTTTGCCACATCATTAACATATACTCGTCGATAAAATTAACCACGATTAGGCGGAAGAGATTATTTTGTTGCGACTTTTCAGCATTTCTGATGCGCCTGGTAAACGCAACTGGTAATTTGTCTGGTAAAAGAAAAATGTGACAAATTAGTGGACGTTTTTGCTCTGGTTTGGACACATTGCTAAGGAACATTATTTCAACTCATCCCAGTCCTCCATCCGACCAGCAGATTTCGGACTAGGTTATACCACATGCTCATAGCAGTTTAGACATTGGACAGATAAAACGGCACCCATCAACACACGACACAGACGTCCCACACCGTCACAGACACAAATGCCCCAATGTCAATCGCAATGAAATATAATTGGGTTGAGAAAATCAAATAAGCACAAAAATTGGAACTAGCAATTTTATTACGGGAGAGGTCTCTTTTACAAGGTCATTCCAGTTGCACCTAATACAATCGGAGATTTCCAGGTGCAGACCTAATATAACGCCGACAATTTCTAACGCGCTGTAACGATACAGTCATATAACCAGTAAACTACCCCGCGTTCACGTAAACCTGACAACGTTAACAACTTTGACAAATAAATATTATTGTATGTATGTGTATATTTATTGATAAACTAATTTATGTCATTAAACTTCAGTTAATTTTACACAATGGTACAAAATTTCAGACCAATCCACGCCATTTGGTTTTAGTATAGCGGTACAGCAACGTTTCTAGTACATGTAGATACAGTAAACAATGATGCAACAGCGATCTTTCAATGTCGTTATTGTACAAATGATTTTTCTAGTCTTAAGTCAAACAATTATAAACTTATTTTTACAACAATTTACACAAACAACCAGCACGACTTAAATGCAGCCAGCTTCACAACAAAGCAAAGATGAATCAAAACATCACCGACCGACAACACTATCGTACCGGCCGTATCCAATGGCACGCAATGCCTAGGCTAGCAGAGTCTGTACCTGAGTTGAGAAGCTGAGCGACAGACAAGATACGTCACACGCGAATCACACAATACACAGTGACTGTCTATCTACTGTCTGTAACACTACAAGCACCGTTCTACAGTTCACTACCAATGCAAGCTTCTATCGCTGATTGTCTTGATCGACGGCAAACCTATACAACATCAGTCGCCGACCTACGTGTGTCAAAAACTGTGCTATTTTCATCTCGTTTAAGTTATAGCTTTTATGAAAAGTTTTTAGTGGGTGTTATCTTCAGTGTGGCGTGCACTGACATATCACGCTCTGTAAAATTTCATAAATCTACCTCAACCGGCAGCTGAGTTATAAGTTCTGTCAAAAATTCAAGATGTATGCCAGGTATCTTGGAATATTATGTGGCATAATTACACGAAGTGTAATTGGTGACAGGAATGTTCAAATTTAGTCGATGGAGTTTGTACTTTTAGAAGTTACGTTCAATCGAAAGTTTTGCAAATTTGGCTTAAATTGCCTTTTCCCATTGACAAGGCTCATCGCTTATACAACATCGCACAAGCCGTGACTAGTTCCCAGCTTTGGGAGCGCAACACTGAGAAAATACTAAGAAAGATCTTAGGAAC
>Ga0209787_1000104_pt1 | contig 16834 bp, 12 predicted proteins | sample WorMetLIZISLAND2_2_FD_187414 | JGI IMG/M metagenome (GOLD analysis project Ga0209787, IMG submission 187414) | Marine gutless worms symbiont microbial communities from Max Planck institute for Marine Microbiology, Germany - Olavius loisae LIZARD... ... | reverse complement strand
ACACGGTACAGTGTAAAAATCGTACTGGTGTAAAGTGATAGAATAACTACCGTGACAAAATAACTACAGTAGTTATTCTGTCACGTGACAGAATAACCATGGTAGTTCAACAACCTTCTCCTGAACGCCGACAAGTCAGATGTGGTTGTACTTGGAACTGCCAATCAGCTCCGGCTGGCGGCTGCAGTCGACTCCATCGAGGTGGCTGGTGTGACGCTAACAGTCGCACCAAAGCTGAAGTCGCTTGGCGTCATTCTCGATCAGCGACTCACGTTCGACAATCACGCATCCGCCGTAGCCAAGGCATGCAACTACCACGCTCGAGCGATCAGGCATGTTCGACATCTTCTGCCCGAGTCAGTAGCTCAGACGTTAGCATGCAGTCTGATCAACAGTCGGCTCGATTACTGCAACTCGCTGCTGTACGGAGCTCCAGCGTCGACCATCAACAAACTTCAAAGAACGCAGAACAATGCAGCTCGTGTGGTATTGGCAGCAAAGCGTCACTCAGATGCCAAGCCGCTCCTACGCCAGCTCCACTGGCTGCCAGTACTGCAGCGCATTCAATACAAGGTGGCGGTACTGACGCATAAAGTTCGTACGACAGGTGCTCCTAGCTATCTCAGCCAGCACCTCGTCCAACATGTGGCTACACGTCAAACACGATCCACGGCGCTCCCACTACTGACTATTCCTAGAACAAACACCGAATTTGCAAGACGTTCATATTCATACTCTGCACCTTTCATCTGGAACAGTCTATAGTTAATATTCCTAATAGTCTATAGGCGCTGTGGTATTCTTAATGGTGGCAACACGGCCCAGTGTAAAAATCGTACCGGTCCATTTTGGCCCAGTGTTAACCGGGTGTTTCGTGGGTGCTGGCCTGATGTCTCAGGTGTGGGTCTGTAGTGTAGTTTCATGGGTGCCCGATGTGGTAGGCCTATTATTCATGGTAGCAATGCGTTCCACGTAAAAACCGCCCAGACCCGCTCTGGCCCCGTCCATTTTTGCCCAGTGCTGGCCCGGTGTTTCGGGTGTAGGTCTAGAGTGTAGTTTCGTGGGCGCTGTGATATTCTTAATGTGGCAACACGGTACAGTGTAAAAATCGTACCGGTGTAAAGTGATAGAATAACTACCGTTACAAATTAACTACCGTAGTTATTCTGTCACGTGACAGGATAACTACGGTAGTTATTTTGTCACGTGATAATATAACTATCTCTGTGACAGAATAATTGCTGTAATTTTCCTAATATTTATCATGAATATCAAGGTGCTACAGGTTTCATATATACTTCGCTCGCGGGTCGGTTAGGGTTATGCGCATGGTCGTGGGTCCGTATAGGGATAGCAGAAATGGTTTGGTTTTGTGTTAGTTAACCAATAAATTTGACTTATTCAGCCGTTTCCCGGCGTCATTAGGGTGGGGTTCTGGGAAGCGGTGAAGCACGTCCGCAGCATAAAAGTATAAAGAATGTGAGTGTAAAAGGTGTATGGAGATAGGGTAGGGCTATGATTCAGGGTTAGAAATAAAACAAATAATATTCATTTATGGATGGCAGAGATGTGCGGATTGCAGACTGGTCCACTTGTGCATCAAGATCTGTAAAATATTTCAAATCCACAGAATGGGGGCGCATACGGACTGCTGATCTCTGTAGGCTAAAAATTGCAGACACTATTAATCCTTGATGTGTATTGTGTATTTTTTGTAACTGGGTATTTTCGTACATACAAATTTAGTTTTTCATTTTCATAAGTTTTTCAACTTGTCTTTAAACACATTCACTGGAGGTAGCTTTGCCTATAAAAAATGTTTGCCTGATTACAACTGACATTTCACATGGTGGTAACCACTTTGAATGGGGATGGACTGCATACAGTTATGGATGCATTCGCAGATCTTGATTCAGAATCTGCTGACGGACCAGGAGTAAAAATTTGAGGATACACACACCATTTCATATACTACCACGTTTGTTTCTTAAACTTGAGTTTCAAAACACTCAAGTAATTTCAGTGTTGAGGGGGAGGGGGGGTTGAAATTTGCCTTTTGCCATTACCTGTGCTTATCGCTTATACAACAGCTTGTTGCTAACACACAGGCCATGATTATTCTGTGAACTGTATTTATGTGTAATAGAGTCATGTCCGTCTCAGTCTGGAGATGTATGCCTTGAGCCGAGGAAAGAGGATTGCTCTTATGAGTAAGGAGAAGGCTATATTGAATTCTCCTTCTAAAGTTGATGATTGGCTGGATAAATCAAGGCCATACATGCATTCATCTGAGCAACCCATGTCGATGTCATCGGACGTTCCGTGTGGTAAGCATTGCAACATACATGTACTTCTTTGTGGGAACCCTGAAATATTCATGTAAGCCTTGTGTTGTAGCATTTTCAGGCAAACAGTGGTGACCAAGCATTGTGCATTCTGCACTTACCGATGTGATTCACACTATAAATACGTACCATACATGCATGCTGTATACTTTATAAACTTTCCTAGGCACAGTAAATGACATCCGGAAAAGAATTTTGATTAAACTGAACGTTTGGTTCATGCTTTACAGTAGTTAAAATACTAGATTCTCGGCACTTTGAACCAGTAAATGTGTTGTTTTACTGCTTTGTCAGCGGACTGCTTGACATTATTATGTATGCATTTCACCAAACCTGTGAAGTTGAACACCAGGGGCCCTGTTCACGAAAGGGCGTACGACAGAAATCGTGCGTACGACGGTCGTACGCCAAATTTACGCCGGCGCGGGTTATTCACGGAACCTGTCGCACGTACGACGTTCGTAAAGTTGTCGTAAATGGAGCGTCAAAACTACAACAGCTGGGAGGTTGTCGTATGGTTTGCGTAAATACAGCTAGTACTTACTGCAAATGTTGTCTGCTCGCTGTCTTTTTATCAACATTTACGTCGGTTTCACTGTTGAAAAGTAATTTTGAACATTTACTTCATTAACGTCACTACAAGTTCGATGTCGCATTGTAAGATACACGTAAAACAACGCAAATTGTCGTTGTCGTCAGTGTGGAATGTACTGTGGTTAAACGGTGCGTTCTAGAGCATAAGTTACTATTGCCAGCCTATAGGAAGTCATACATAAGGAATTGTGTGGTACCAAAATGAATTACATTGACCTTTGTTAAAGGTCATGCCAACCATTGCGTCACATTCGACATTGGACAGCTCGGAAACTGTTAGATATTGAGGCTTGGTTCCATAGGACCACCAAAAATCACAACAAAAACTACAGGTTAAACCACACAAACAACACCCTCGATTCGAAATGTAAATAAATGTTGGTGGTGTTCGATTTACGACAATCGTACGATACGACCAGTTTCGTGAATAGGGCGTATCTTAGCTATGACTATGGTCGCACGAGAAAATTTACGACTACGATACGTATACGATACGACAATGTTCGTGAATAGCCACCCAGGCCTTGATGTCATTTCATATGCTTAGCACAGTTCATAAGTAAACAAGTATGTGCAGTGTGCACAAGTGTGTGCTGTTGTGTGGCCTTCCCCGATAATTACAGATTCGTGATATATTACCACATTTATGTCTACATTTGCTGAGCTATACAGCTGGTTAATTTTGAATTTGCACCGGAATTTGCACATTCACTTATGAAACCTGTGATGTGAGTCCCATTTACTCAGGTCTTGCATTAAGTCTCCAGTTAATGTGAAGTTTCTATGGATTCTGATTTTCAGTAAATCAAAACCAGGGCACTGCACCATTTATGTTTACTTGTATTTGTATGGATTTGATATTATGCACTGTTGTGTGTTCGCTCTTTAGTGAGAAAGAGCCAGAGAACTCGACGTAAGAAAAATGATCCTGAATTTACATATCAGTTACCAAAGCCTACGAAATGTCGACCAAAATGCTCATCTGGTGCTACATCATGTTATAATATGTGTGAAGTGAATGAACCGTCAGTGGATTGCCCCACTGTTACTCAGTCTGATAACATTTGTGAAGTTCTTGAGAAGTCTGCCGATTGCCAGGCTGATGCTGGCAGCTGTGATGACATTTGTGAAGTGAATGAACAGCCAGTGTATTGCCCAGCTGTTACTCAGTCTGATAACGTTTGTGAAGTTCTTGAGAAGTCTGCCGATTGCCAGGCTGATGCTGGCAGCTGTGATGACATTTGTGAAGTGAATGAACAGCCAGTGTATTGCCCCGCTGTTACTCAGTCTGATAACATTTGTGAAGTTCTTGAGAAGTCTGCCGATTGCCAGGCTGATGCTGGCAGCTGTGATGACATTTGTGAAGTGAATGAACAGCCAGTGGATTGCCCCACTGTTACTCAGTCTGATAACATTTGTGAAGTTCTTGAGAAGTCTGCCGATTGCCAGGCTGATGCTGGCAGCTGTGATGACATTTGTGAAGTGAATGAACAGCCAGTGTATTGCCCAGCTGTTACTCAGTCTGATAACGTTTGTGAAGTTCTTGAGAAGTCTGCCGATTGCCAGGCTGATGCTGGCAGCTGTGATGACATTTGTGAAGTGAATGAACAGCCAGTGTATTGCCCCGCTGTTACTCAGTCTGATAACATTTGTGAAGTTCTTGAGAAGTCTGCCGATTGCCAGGCTGATGCTGGCAGCTGTGATGACATTTGTGAAGTGAATGAACAGCCAGTGGATTGCCCCACTGTTACTCAGTCTGATAACATTTGTGAAGTTCTTGAGAAGTCTGCCGATTGCCAGGCTGATGCTGGCAGCTGTGATGACATTTTTGAAGTGAATGAACAGCCAGTGGATTGCCCAGCTGTTACTCAGTCTGATAACGTTTGTGACATCGGCCCGTGTTCAGTGGTGCGAGCTAGTGCTACTGAAGTGTTGGATGATTTCGTGGAAAACAGTTCTCACAGTCTAACGGATTCTGTGCATAGTAAGTTTTTAACGTTATTTTAGTTGCATCTGTAAATCCTGCTGGTATGGAAGTGAATGAGCAGTCAGTGCTAGTTACTACAAGTCTTTCCCTGGATAAATTTGTCATGGATGCAAAATTTCGATTCTTGGGCTCCTGCATTTTTAGACGCACTGGTAACATATGTGGTTATTTTGTCTTGGTGTTATATTTAGGTGTTTATGTAAGATATAAAAATTTCATAGAAATTTCCTAACAATTTTTGGTTAGTTTGCATGCATTAGTGTGGTGTGACTTGTCCCAACCTAAACAAATTTGATTGCTAATTCTGGTTGATTTAAGTTCACAATAGTGGGAAAGTGTAAGGGGCCAAATTTTTGGCACACATGCACTGTACATTGTATGCATTATTGTTGAACATGCGTAGAAGACATGAACAGTAGTTGTGGGACGTGTTCATGATCTTTTGGGGCGGCTCACGTGTTTGGGGATAGGCACGGTTGCCCTGTGTGAGATGTGCATAAGATGAGCACATTGTGTTACGACGGGGATGTGTGAAGCTGTGTCTGTGAGATCTCCGTGTTCTCCAGAATACAATACATTACATAGTGTCACTTCAAACACAGTTATTTGCACAAAAGATGTCGGGCATTTGACATAGGTAACAGTTTTACAGGGTGGGTCATCTGTGATCTAATTGTGGGGACATGATAAATTGTTAGATAGTTAACAAAAGTTCATCTGTTTCTCAACACTGAGATATATGTGTACCCAAACACCATTCTGCAGTTTACTGCATACACATTCAAATTTCTTCCGGAAAACCAATATTTTATCTACAATACATAATTTTCAAAATGTATGCATCTTATTGCACTCTGAATGTGATGTTTAGAGTATCTGGTGATGGCTCCTGTTTGCAAACCATATCCTGTACTCACCCAGACTATTCCGCGGTATATGTGTAGGTGTTGACTGCCTGTTGATGCTTGAGATATCACAAGGACTAATGCATACAGAATTGTTGCTGGATGCAGGAGATACCGTGATTGAAATGCAACCAGAGTGTAACTGCGATGACATTGCCGCCGGAGATGTCGCTGACAGTGCCGATGGTGCTTGTTTGTTGGACAGCATAGGACGAGGAATTAGGTTAGTGGACTACAGTGATAGTGACCAGTCTGTTGGTGTACTGGACGATAGTGATGCTTACTCGCCACAAGTCACATCCATGGATTCGTTTGCTGCTGAGCAGATGGCATCTGCTGAAGGATTTAGTGGCATCTGCGATGACACTGCTGAGAAAGAGGATGGTGATTGTGTGATTGAAAATTTGGAGGCGAATAGCTCAGATGAGGCGGTCGAGGACAGTCAGCAGGGCAATGAGCAGGGAATTCACATAACAGTGTACAGCAAACCAGACCACGGCAAGGGCAAGGATCGTAAGATGCCCTGTTTCTACTGTGACGCGCATGTTTACCACATGCCACGACATCTGAGAAGGAAACATGGATCCGAAACTCGGGTTGCAGCTGTTATTGAACGTCCGTCAGCAGCACGTTTAGGTTTGCAGTATATAACCAATCTGGGGGTCTTCAAGCACAACAGTCAAGTATTGCAAGATGGTGATGGCATTCTGATTGTTGCCAGGAGTCCAAAGTTGTCCCGTGCAGCTGATGACTTCCTACCGTGTCAATTCTGTCTTCAGTTTTACGTGAAAGGCGAACTATACCGACATTGTGGTACCTGTAGGTTCAGGGTTGCTGGTTCTCCGGACAGAGGTTTCCTTTCCGCTGGTCGTGCTCTTCTGTTGGGGTCGCTGAACTCAAATGTTTCCCGTTATCAACGTGACTTGCAGACTCACGTCATTAGCAGGATGCGTACTGATAGAGTAACAAGAGCTGCTACATCGGAGAATTTGATTATCAGACTCGGATCACTGTTGCTTCAAAAGCTTGGTCCGAAACGTGCGCTGGACATATCGGCGTGGATGAGAGCTTTGGGACGGTTGCAGATACGTTTGAGTCAATCCGGACAAGTCTCTCTGCAGGACTGTATCAGTGGCCGCTGTTTTGACCACGTCATGGAAGCTATTGAGGCTGAAGGTGGGTCATACATTCACACAAGTGGACGCCGGCTCTTTAGATCTCCAGGTTACGTATTGAAGGCTGGAAGTGCCATGTTGAAGTGTGCACACCTGAAGAGAGGTATGGCCCTGCGCAGTGGCGACTCCACAGCACTAAAGGAAGCCGACGACTACATCACGCTCCATGGAAGCGAATACACAGACCGTGCATCGTCTGCTGCACACGCATCCCTTCGCATGAAAGGAAATACACTGAGTGAATTCCCTGATGAATGTGATCTACGCAAACTCAAATGGTATCTCAAGAAGGAAATGTCTCATGTACTGACACAGTTGCACGATCATGCAGATGCCACCACATGGCGTGAACTGGCCGAACTGACGATGTCCCGTTTGATAGTATTCAATGCTCGACGTGGAAGCGAGGCTGCAGAACTTACCTGGGAAGAGTACTCACATGCGACATCCGATGTCGACTCAGCACTCTCTTCCTCATTTTCCACAGTGGAACGACAGCTTCTGGGCAGGTACATGGTAACGATAACTTGTGTGTGCAATGTATTGTGCATATATGTTGGGTATGTATGACTTGTCATACTGTCGGTTGACCCCAAAGCCGTGGCTTAATCTGTGATGGCTGGCATCGGTGTGCCCGCAATTCAACATTTGCGGCCTTTTAGTAAATTTTTTGGGTCATGTCTGTGGGTTGGTACAGTCAAATCTGTACATTTTCACTGCCTCTGCACAAAGTTCATGCATAGCTTGTTACAGCATTGTACATTGTACAACAGCAAGCACTTAAGTGTGACAAAGTAAGTGCCGCAGATGTTGATGCAGTATGTAAAAATAGGCTTTGGAGAACATGCAACAGAAGAGGTTATATAGCACATTGTCATTTGCTGCTTTCTCAGTCTTCCTTATGCACAATGACAGCAGCATTAAAGGTATTGCACATTATGTGCTATATAAATCTACTTACTTACTTACTTACAACATCTGGAATGTTACCACATGTGTGGCTTGTAGTAAATATGTTGTGAATTTTGTGATGTATTTAATGTAGGCTGAAAGTGGTGAATGTTGTCGGTAAACGGAGTAGACCAGTGCCTGTTCTTCTAACAGCCGACATGATGCAAGCTATGGATGGTCTACAAGACACACGCTCCAGGTGTGGAGTTCCACAGCACAATCCGTTCGTCTTCGCTCTACCAGGAGCTAAAGGGCATCTCAATTTCTTCAACGTTCTGCGTCGTGTTTCCGTGAAGGCTCAGCTGAAGAAGCCACATCTGTTGACGACCACACGGATGCGCAAACATCTTGCAACAATGGCTCAGGTTACTGAACTCTGGCAAAATCCTTTACCTTACCATATGGGACAGGCGCATTACCATCTAATGTTGAGTAGTCTAGCAGGCCAATGCATGACGGTGAAACCTTACTTCTAGATGTAACTGTAAGGTTAAAAACACTTGTTGGGAGTTTCGAATCGTAAGCGCACAACCAAGTAAATGTCTTTCAACTTCGATTAAATTACCCACAGTGAACCATATTTGCAATACATTTGCAATACTTCTCGGGAGTTATGCCTACTTCACTGTAATCTAAAAATAACCTAGATGGAACGTAAAGTATCCAATCACAAAAGAAGATACTTTGCATTTGGATAACAAGTTGATAACAAAGCTGTTTTTTCTTTAGGCAATTTGTGTCCAAATCAAGTCAGTCACTTTGCTAGCAACTTTCACTGCAATATCCTCCACCTGCAAAGCAGGCTGTAAAATAACCGCTAACCTCTACAAGCAACTTTTAGAGGGCACAGGGCACGCTACGGCAATTGAAATCACCAAAGTTGGAAGACTGTTGCGGCTATTCCCTATCCAAAACGGGGAGATGCAGATCATAACAGTTTCAGCTATGCCATGACTAAAGAGTTAAGTGAGCAGTTAGCTAACCCCGAGACACTACACGGAGCAGAAACTGTAACACATGCATGTAGTGGAGCTTCAGTATTGGCCATTTATGTACAAATTATGTACATTGTGCACACTGTTGGTGATGTTACAGTTGATTGACATGACGCCGGGTGAGCTACAGTGGCTGTCGAACCATCTGGGACACGATGTCGGGACACATAAGAAAAACTACAGGCTGCACGCTACGGCAATTGAAATCACCAAAGTTGGAAGACTTCTGCTGGCTGTTGATGGTATGCGGTGTTGATAATGCGGATCTTGATGTTGCAAAATGTTGTTTTGATCATAGTTTTGAGCATCCGGAATAGGTGAAATTCGGAATGTGGGAAGTTCACGAATTGTGTAGAATTAACTTCAGACTTCCTACTTTCAATGATCACAGACATGTTAAATACTGGTAGTGTCAATGCTGCGAACTTGTTAAATGTGGTGGATGATCGATCGATCGTGGATGCGCGGGCTATGGAACAGCCAACGATCTCAGTCTGTCAATTGTCTACAGTTGTATTGTGTATGTAAATTTACCATCACACAGGTGTTATTTATTCTTTCGTTATATTACTGGTTATCTATAGACTGACCTGAACATTTGACCTCGGCCTCGGTCTCAAATTTTTCTTTGTTCACTGTCACTGGTTTTCATGTGTAATCCTTTCTGTGCAACTGTGTCCGAATCACTGCAGTTTTGTTATCTTATCTTCAAGCCAGTGTGCACTCCTGACTATTTCTGTCTCCATGTGAATTCCGTAATATGTTCTTTTAAACCTCTTCATGTTTAACGCTATAGTGTTCAAGAGTAATGTTCAAACGTAACAGAATAATAATAATCAATTGACTGCTATGACACAGCATTGACATATGCATGGCGTTGATAACAAAGGTGGCGGCGAATCTCTACGGTCAAACAGCGATGACGATGAGGTAGAGGCAGGCCAAGACGACAGCGACGTAGCAGGCAGTTCGCGGAGACGACAAAAGCGGAGAATTGTTGAGGACGATGACGGTGATGCTGAGGCAGGACAAGACGACGTGCACGTCGCACGTAGTTCGCAGTCCAGCGTACAATCCGACGTAGAACCCAGGGGCAGTCGTGGACGACAAAAGCTTAGAAATGGTGACGACGACAGTGACGCCGAGGCAGGACAAGACAATAGCAATGATGTCAATGAGAATCATGTCTCGCATGAACGACTGCCAGGTTTATTTTTATCTGCTGTGGGATTTGCAAATCTGACTGCTTAGTGCTGATGTGCAGTTTTATATTGGTTAAGCTACTATGTTCACCTTGAGAACTAACGCTCGCTCGTTTAACAGTTATGTACAGGACTTTTCCAGACAAGACATAGCCTTCAGCCAATGCCAGTTATAAGAATATCATGTGATATATTTTGTGGCATACATGTGCACCAACTGTGATTTTTGCAGTTATGCAACTAAAATGACTGCACCAAAGGAAAGCACGAAAGCAGACTCCAGTTTGCCTCAGAGATAGGTAGTCCAGCACAGAAGTGTCAATATTGCCCTACCTTTGTCGTTAGCTGTCCAGCAAAGCCTGCACTATGCTGTGATGCTTTAACAGAGTGATGAAGAAATGTTTGTAGTTGTCCTTGTTCCTGTTACGTATAGAGAAATACATTTCTGGTAATTTTAATTGGGATGTTTGAATGCAGTAAAAAAAGTGTCTTAAAGTTAAGTTAAAAACAGGCATCACACTACCAGGTTGCTGACCATCACCCAATTAATGCTCCAAAATGCAGGCATATTTTACAAGCAGCAACAACAAACTGGCATGTGATAACATTGAGGTTTATCGCATGTCATTGACACTGAAACTTGAACTTGATGTGTTTGGCTGTCTTGCGTATGTAGGTTTGAAAACTAAGTGGTCAGAAGAGGAGCTGGCGTTTCTTCGTGATCATCGTACGTCATCGAAGCGACCGCTGAAATTCCCAGAAATACGGAAAATGCAGCGACTTATGCCAGCATTGCGCAACAGGACCCTCGCCCAAATTAAGGCGAGAGCCTGGGCTCTTCAGTGTAATAAGAAATAATCTTCAATCTGTTTCAACACATGTGACTTCTTGAATTACAATTTTCGAGTTTGACTACCATTCAAGTAATGGCCCAATGCACATATTACTGTGCAGTCTGATGTGACTACGTATTCGCTACAGAGTTAATAAACTGCTGTCAGGATTATTTCGTTGGAATTACACGTTCTAAGTGCCAATCTTTATTGCATGCCACTTTTTAAGGACTGATATTAAGGCAAATTAGCAAAATTCTGTAACTGTGTAACGTCGGATTTGATGAAATATGTATGTGTTATCAGAGTTTAGTGAAAAAAATCACCAATTTGTAGGTCGACTCAGGAGTCAACGTACTAAACACGTTTTTTGGGTCCACAAAATGATTTTCCAATTTAAACAACAGTTTGTATGTTGGCAGAGACTGATGACACTATAAAATGGAATGCCATAGTACCCAATCACAGGTCATGGTCAAGGTCAGGGAGGTACAAAACTTGCCGAAAAAGACAGATGTCAAAGTATCATCTCCTCAGAGCTGTATGTCAGCCAACGTAACGCAGTATTGTTCGTGATAATGTATTGCAGTCCATGTCCATTTGACCACTTAGCGTCATTCACATATTCGATATTCATTCAGTTCCATTGTAGCTGATTGTAGCATATCCACTGCACAACGTCTGCTGAAACGTGTCTGCCACATGTTCCAGCTCTTAAGACTATCTGTGCTGTCTAGGAGTGGAATTCTTCATATCATCACTGCTTGATTTGCTATACTTCAATGTAGCAAATTGTAGGACTGGTCATAAACCTGTATACACCAGTCTATTAGCCGTCTTCATCATTTACGTTCATTGTTGCTATCATTAAACTGAAAGCAATGACTTATTGCTAATGATGTTTTGGGACATAGGCATATTTAAGTTGCTGTTCTGTCAACTAATGGGCATGTCCATTACAGCCAATCCAGTTGCAATGTTTATGGCTATAAATCAGCCATCCGCAAAATCCAGAAAAACTCAGTTTAGAGTTCACTGATGGCAACATGTTAGACGCCATACAGTTGCAGTTGAACAGATTGTGTATCATGAATAACCATGCAGCATGTGATACATTTGTTTTTCGGCAGAGGAGATTGCCCTCAGCAAACGAACAAAGTTTCATTCCCATGCCAACTTGTGTCGTGTGCTGCACGTCTTATGTGGTGTCACGATGCTACTTGTATGTGTGCTGATTTTGAGTTTGAATCTTTGTCGTCTGTGTCTGGTGTCTGTGTCAATTCTTATGAACGGTCATGAAAATGTTGTGAACGGTGTACACAAAAATATCTGATGGTACATTGTGAGGGTCTGGAACGCCGTGTGTGTGTGTTTATGGAGACCAAGAAAGTCAGTTGACACTGACATTACTCAACCATGCTGTGGTTACAGATCGCGTAATGACATCATTCAGACAGACATGCAATCTACAGTGCAGTTACAAATGTGTGTGTATTTACTGTATTTATAATTTCTGTTCTGTACTGTATTTTCCAGCGTGAACCAACCAACCATCCACTTTACAGCCAAATTCTGCTAATGTGCTGTTAAGTACTGTAAAACAGTAATTTTCACGTGCGTCTAATTTTCACAAGTTTTTGCGAGTGGCATTAAAATCGCGAAATTAAACAACCCCAAAAATTCGTACTTACAGTAGCACTTTGTTTGCTTTCATTGTAATCTAATTGTTATGGGATACCGCGGCGGCAGCGCCACCACCGTTCAGGCCTAGCGACTGCCCTCTGTGGGAGTTGTCCCCTAGTCACCTCATATTAGTGTAGACTACGAGACTTTTTGTGCTTATTTTGTGTATATCCTTTTGTGTGTACATTACTGTCTGTATATATGTGTATTTAGTTGTTTTCGTTGTTTGCTTTCTCTTTTGTAGCATTTCCTTCAGTACTTTGATACTGTTGGTTGGGTCTTTTGACTTGTAAAAACCGTCTCCCATATAACCTATACTCTGTTGGCGGGGACGTAAAACACTGCTCACTCACTCACTGACTCCTCTAACTGTTATCTGTTTTATTACTGCCTTACAAGACATCTATAGTAGTGCATTTAATCGAGAAATTTTTGTTAATCGATTAATCGAGCAAAATGTCGATTAATTAATCGATTAATGATTAATCTGATTAACGATTAATCATCATCAGATTAATCAGATTAATCAAGTATGCTAACTCAATTAAAAAGGCGATTTCTAAACAGCGCAATTAAAATAGTTCACATTGCACCGTAGCCCCACTATCCAAACAAAAAATGTCTCTAGCGACCGCCGGAATCTATTGCACGACAAGTCTGGCTATTTCGAAACATTCAACGGCGAATGTGACGCGATGGTTGACATGACCTTAAACGACCTATAAACAGAGGTCATGGTCATTCGTTTTGGTGACAAATCGACTCCTCACACGACTTCCTAGAGGCTGTCAATATAACTTTTACTCTAGGGCTCACCGTTTAGCCACAATACATACGTCACAGACGATAGAGAGACAGGGGCAACACTGCAGCATAAGTGCGACCGTTAGTACAGTCGGCTAGTGAAAACTAAACTAGCCGGTCACGGTTAATACGAACGCAAAAACCGTAAAATGTATTTGTTAATACCAAAGAATAGTGGTTAATTATACAAGATTAATCAGATTAATCACAACGATTAATCGATTAATCGTTAATCTGATTAACGATTAATTGATTAACGATGAATGTCAGCGTTTAACGGTTAATCGAACGGCAAACATTAGTCTTTAATTAAGATTAATCAATTAACGATTAAATGCACTAATCTATAGTTAGTCGGTAATGCACAATTTGCACGTCTAAAGTCACTTGGAACTTTACCTTGCAAAGAGAAAACGACAAATAACAATACAGCAAAATTTCTGCAGTCCAAAATCACAGAATTAAGATTCAGCTGAAATACAGTATCCACCGACTGACATTCGGTTACTTTGTTGACATTTGTGTATTGCGTTGAACATAATAAGCTATTGCATTACATTTTGATGTTTTTAGCTGTGCAGCAAGTTTCATTTGAAATTACACGGTGTTAATTTTCTGTTGTTTATAGGGTATTATTGAGTCATGTGTCAATAGCCATGCCAAACCTTCAGAATTATATGGTAGATGTTGAAATACTGGCAGCAAGCCACACCCACTAGCCTGCGAGTTGTTATGCTTGTGTTGGTTACCAATGTTGGCAGAATTTGAGTTCAAAGTAGTTCCAATTATTTGACTTCGTTTACTGGAAGCCATTGAGCCCTGTAATGACTGTTAATATATGCAGTGTCCACACCCTGGAGGTGTCATCGTCCTGTTACAGTTCGTATTTGCAGGAAACTGATGAGACATTGACAAGTGACTATTGACACGTCTATCTGTCTGTCATGTTCTTGTGTTTCAACCGAATGCACTATGCATCCTATCCTTGTCTTTTCCGAAATTGTCATCGTTGTCGTCAGTTTTTTCCCAGTAGTTTGCTTGATATTGCTTATGACATTAACGACCAACACTATTAATGGAAAATAGCGTTGATTATGGAAAGTCATGATGAAGAATTTTTTGTGTCCTTACAGCTGAGTTTAATATACGGTAGCGCAGGTGACTAGTGGCTTGCACTCGTATGATTGATTTTTATATCAAAGCAGACAGGCTCATACGATACCATACGATAAAAGAGCTTAACGTGGACTTAAGTATTCAGCTTAATGTAGAACACGTTGCAGAAAAGAATATAAAGAAGAGACTGAAACAAACACCAGTGCCCCTTCTAGTGTTAATAGAGTCGACTAAAAGTGTCGATATTAAGTTTTTGTTTTAGTCGCCTGCACACTATTAGTCTTGCGTTTTTGTCTACGCTATGAACAAATACAGAATTTTAGTTGTAGTTTTAGTCACCCTTTAGTGGAAGTCACTGTAGTATAACACCAAAGTGAATGCAATCATACGAGATAGGTTTTACACAAGTTAATCGGGCACTGCTGTCAGCTGAGCAGAAAGCGCTTTTTTGTTTCATCTTTTGTTTGCTTCCGTCAATTGGTCGAATTTTGGTCATAGCTTTAGTTTCATACACAAAATAAACACTCGTTCAGATGCATGCAATCAGTCTGGGTGGAATAAAATTAACTATGGCAGTATGTTGATTGTGTGTGTTTCTCCCATTTTCGGTCTCCGGTTAATCATTTACATTTCACTCCGAACTGCAGTAAAAGAATAATTTCTTGCATGCATCCAATTTCAGTGAATTTTGCATTAAATCAAAACATTACATACCACAAAAATCAGCATAAATATGCAGCTATTAAAAGGTTTCATTATTGCATAAATTAGCCATTCAACCAATTACCTGGGGACACTGTATTACTATGTAAGTGGCCACTGTCTTGTTACTACCTCACAAGAAGTCCAGTTGTCAGCATGTCTGTGCAATACAGTATTAATGTCATTAAAAACAACACAAGTCTTTAATCAGGAACAATGTACAACAGCAATTGTAATTACAGCAATTCTGTCAGACTAAAAATACACTGATATACACTCAGTAACTGTGCAAACATGCACCGAATAGGCCTAGTGGTTTATATATGAAGTTTATTTCGCCATAACAGGCAGCCAACATACAAGATACCAGCAAAATAACACAAATCAAGAGATAGTAAAATACAAAGAATAGAAGCTACACAGTAAAAAAAATAAAAAACTATACAACATCACACAAAGAACTCATCACGGTGTTACTACTATTTAAAATCTTTAGCTTAAAGTTATTACTTCTCTTACAAAGTATGGCATCAATATTCATTATATGTGTCCAATTACAGACTTCAGTGATCACAGATGAATTACGATTAATTCTGAATAATCTCAAAAAAATATAATTCCACGATCTACGTATAGCAGCATAATAACTAGATGAATAATTCAGACATTCCGAACCATATATTAATAAAGACAGTAATGCAAAATTCTGTTCACGCAAGTCACACGGAATTTCACGTGGCACAGTACACCAAGAAAACAACATACAGCTAAATTTCTACACTCCAAAATCGCCCAATAAAGAGTCATCTAAAATGTACCATTTTTACAGTACTCCACTGCTTATGACTCATTTTTCCTAAGTGAGTGAGATATGATTATTAAAGCTAAGTGCTACATTATGCTTATAACTTTGGCTCCCAGGGAGGGCAAACTAAGCTGACTACTCTGCGCCCAAACCGCTGCTGCTCTATTTGTTAGTGAAACTCTTGAAAATCCATGTGGAGTTTTAATTGTACTTTGTTCATCAGTTTCAGTTTTTGCATTTCACCCCTAAAATGTAGCATTTGGTAGCAGCAATGCAATGACTTTCCTAAGAATAGACACAACAAAACTACGGACAAATATGTCAAATAAGTTCATTCATAACAAGCAGACAAAAAAACCGTTAATAACTGCGACAAAACATTTCTATCGCCACAGGTAACAAGTACTGATGCAAGAACACCAATCTCAACATACTGGAAACGTACATAACAGATTAATAGGTACATAACAGCTTCACTGACTGATCGAGAGTATCCTACTCTCTATGAGGCTTGGTAACCCCACATGCAGCATTGATCAGTTCATCCATGCCAATTTCTTCCGTTGTATCAGCACGCACATAAAGGATGTCACGACGACCTTCAACATACATCACTATCATAAAAATATTGTCAGTACTGTTGCAAAGGCCAGTTGAACATACACAGTCTTACTGTCAACCACGACAGTATAATGCTGTATGATAATACAATGATGAATGGTGGCATCGCTGACCCC
>Ga0209787_1000103_pt1 | contig 17144 bp, 8 predicted proteins | sample WorMetLIZISLAND2_2_FD_187414 | JGI IMG/M metagenome (GOLD analysis project Ga0209787, IMG submission 187414) | Marine gutless worms symbiont microbial communities from Max Planck institute for Marine Microbiology, Germany - Olavius loisae LIZARD... ... | reverse complement strand
CCAGTGAGATGAAGCCAAATCTGGCAGACAGAACCTGTAAGCTGCTCAAATGAGTGTGCAACTACAGAAAGCTACACAAGAAAACTACTAGAGAGCAGTTATGGTAATATTCCCTCTTGCTCCTGACACTGTTGTTAAATCGTGAATTAGTAAGTAGAGTGAAATAATGTCTGGTTAGTGTTTTCCCAGATATTGTCAAAGATTGACCTAAGATAAGAAGTTTCGAGAATGTGGCCCCAGAAGTAAATGAAAATTGTATTGCAAGGTCAAAAATGTTGTAAGGTTTCATTTGCCGTGTATGGGTTAATGTTTTTTAGTTTTTGGTGGCTGGGAAGATTGTCTTCGAAATAACCTACAATGTATTGCTTGGGGTGATTTTAACCAGGGCTACTGTAACTATTTATGGCAAAGGTCAAAAATCTGTGGTGGCATCTACTATGAAATTTGGTTGCTTTCTGCACTTGAATACCCAGTACTCAATTATGAGAAGACCAAAAATTGCAGAAATTCACAGAATCAGAAGTGTTTTGTCAGCAGTTGATCATGGTACTTGCATTTACCACTGTGAACGCTCGTTGAATCACTAAGTAAGTAGGGAATTAGCAACAAGTCAGATTGTGATACGAAGTCCATTATAATGCAATAAACATGACTATACGCGTAGAGGTAACGTAGATCTGCGACAACGAGCGACCACGCAGGATCGACTCATGAACTACAATGTGTCCTTCGTTTCATCAGACGCCGCACACTCTCTCATGCGATCCAACCATCCGCTTTTATACGATACCACTGTCCAATGAAGCGATAGTCAACAATACTGCACACGCGAAGGCTAACGTCACTCAACTCAACGCAACATACGACACTCCCAACACTCACCCTCCTTCTTAGTAAAAAGCTGTAAACCACATAGAGAAAATAGGAAACACAGAAATTAAGTAAAATAATGTCAAATGATTTATAGTGAATGAACACGTTTGATATGAAAAAGTGAAGAGGGCGAGCGGGGGGACACGCGTGCATAGTAATAATTATAAATGCGAATAATGAAATACATAATAGCAGAATATAGTGTCAGCGCTGTAAATGGGAAAGCAATTATAATGTTGTCATGTATGTATACATATACAATGACAGTGTCGAAAGCAAGCGTTAATGTTCGAAAGCAAATAACATCTAGACATGCGGAACTTCCAGTAAGATCGCTGATAAAGTAATGACATTGAACGTTTATCCACCGAGAAAACACACAAGCCAGTAAAAACACATAGCATTGTAACGTCTAATGTCGGAGAACACCAAGCAATGTGAATACATGTAATAAACATAGCAGAATACAAGATATATAAGTGAAAGCTATATAGAAAACAAATGCTGGGCAACAACCAACTTCGAAATCGCAGTGAAAGAATAATGAGAATAATAATAAGTAAAACTAAAACGAAGGAAACCGAAATATAATGGGTACAGCGCAGTGCATGGACTGAAAAGGAAAAATAACAAATCAAAAATCGGTACCATGTACCCTGTTGGACTGAGGTACGTCATTGCAATGATTTCGATACTAAACGGGTGGACAGAAGGAGAAACAATACGCCACACAAAGTGTATTACGCATTATGAAAAGCGGTATGCGGCATGCGGCAAAAATGAAACTGACTAAATGTGAAAATATTCGCTAGGGGGCTAACATCAATAGTGAAGAATGATAGTCACTCTGAGACAACAAAGTCTCACTCGTCGTCAATCTAAAGCTAGTGTAGCGTAATAGGTTGACAAATTGATGAGTGATAGTGAGTGAGTCATGTAGATCATCGTTGGTGGTAGTGAAGTTGATAAGAGTGACAGGCATGAACCTGGATACAGCGCCGAAAATAATGTGAACAAACTGGGTGCGGTAACGGTTAGGCAAACACTGATGTGTTGTTGAAGCAATGACTGCAACTGATTAACACCAACTGTAAAAGAACGATTTAAACCCAACAGCAAACAACAAGTGACGTTCTGTTAATGAGAGTGGATATGATTTGCAAATAATATAAACACAACGGCATCAGTTAATAAATTGATGCTATTAGTCTAGTGTCAGACACAACCAGTGTAGATGTTATCATACGAATGACTAGACCAAACGGATGAAATCAGACGCACGCGGCACTGTCCGCACAAAGGCAACACACGATCACTCAGCGCTCAGCGTGGAACAACATTATCGGGACGGGGAAACTCCATCACGTTAAACTTCAAACAGCTCAAATGCAGGCAACAAATGATGTTGTACGCGTACATAGACAACGCGGGGTGTCAGGTGGAGGTGTACTTGACAGCTGTAATAAAATAAATGGATGGTTCAAAGCGACGCTATCGCTAGCATTCGCCGTGGTCGACTTCATTTGACCATCAGGTTAAAGTGACAGTCATTTATTCTATTAGCTGGGAAAACACGGTCGACAACATGTCATTACTCACTTTCACACGTCGCGACTAGAAATCAACACAGAGGCAGACAAGATGAAAATGCTTCGTTGTAACGACAAAATGCTATAGTTTGCCCTATTCCTCGTAACTTAGTACCTATCCACGGCAACCCAGGCCAACTCAATCATCCATCCGTCCTGGTGTTATAAATATGGGGTAAATTCGGCCTCATTCAATACAGTTACACGCAATAAATGTAATCTCGCATTGGTGTTAGAAGTAAACAGGCACACCGCGGTAAGCATGAATGTACCACATGGATAGGTGTAGGACAAAATATGTCAGCTATGCCATGAATAACGATTCACAAGAGAACTGCGACAGTCACGGCATCGATAGGCCAACGAAAATCGAGTACACTCAACGTATGAAATCCGATACAGGCGACGGACTATCGGAAGGAATTCGTACTTCGGAAACCGAGAACATACAATCTGATCTCTTCAGTGAGACGTACAACTCTACGTGGAGAAATACAATTTATATTCACTGCAAGCATTTGCGATTGCCACCCAAAGTTAGTTTTGAATAATATATATATTTAGAATATAGCAATAATGTGACAATATTACTGATAGTTGGAATGAATGAGACAGATGAGTTATTATATTGGAAGAACGTACAACCTGAGCCGTCCCACGGGCTCAGGATGACACAACAACTAGGAAAAAAGATAACAGTTACCAAAACTGTCAAGAAAAACATGGCTCGCTTCCGGATCGCCGCCGTTGAGCAGCCCACAGCCCGCAACGCCCCCGTCGCGCGGCCGTACGCTCACCCAACAACGTCGACAAGGTTACAGTTACGTCATCCATCATCGTAATGTCTGCATTCTTTTTATTTTTCAATGACAGAGATGACAAAAAGACACGGATACCAAGGAATGAACGTCACAACCAACTGAGACGCCCACACTACAAGCCCTAAACTGTGATGTCCGAGATGTGATATTGATATTACGAAATAGATAGGGAACAGACACAACGGGTCCAAACGCCAAAATAAAATATACTATGGCATCCCGACCCCCTCTACCTGTTCGGGAGCCAAAAGACAATGAATATGCTTTCGTCAACCCAGAACATGCACAACAACTGGGAAGAAGATAACGGAGGAAACTTTTCAGCGGATGGGACCAAACAGCGAGTCCCACTGTAATGATGGAGAAATGGAAGAAATTAACCGAAACTGCGTTTCAACCCGACTATTACAAGCTAATTCGAAAAAGAACAGCTTGATTGAGAGCTAGACACGTACTGTCCAACACTATCGTTACTGTGGTAACGGAAACAAATAATGATAAACAAAAGTATACATAATAATAAGAAAAGTACGATATAAAAAGTAAAAATATAATGTACGTATATAGTATATGTGAAATATATATATGTATTATGTTTATTGTTACTTACGCCTACAAATGCCTGACGGGTGTCATATTGTCTGTATGTATGATATATCTGTCTGGGGGACACCCGTAAGGGGCTCCCTCGGTTAGGGGGATTGTCGGGCAGGGGCGCCACTCCACTGACAGGTCCGGGGCTGACCTGAGGTACCCGAGGGGTGGTCATAGACTGAAAAGAAAAATAATGAATAGTCTCAAAACTGTAAACTTGAATCAAATTAAAAATGTAATTGAAATTGAACTGTAGAAATATTATAATAATGTTTGATCTAATAAAACAATTCTGTGTTTAGAAATGAACCAGATTAACATAACTTATGTACTAAGAGAGTTTTTAAGTAAGTAAATTCAATAAACTTTAAGAGAAAAAGCCGTCACGGCTGTATGACCACCCATATAAAGTTGGAGCATAAAAAGAAAGAATGGAAAATCAGAAAATCATGCAAACTTGCAGGCTGAAAAGAGTAGAAATCGAAATCAATGAAATACGAAGCAATTTTGCCAGCAAAATTAATAAAATAACAGGAAATATATTTGATAACACCGAAATGGAATATTTAAGTACGAAATTTGAATAATTTGAATATTTCCCTCGAAACGGTGAGACGCAATATAACAATAAAAATCTTTATATACAAAGCAGTTAGATACTTTCGATACATCAATCAATTAACAAACAATACAATCAAATGCGACGCATTGGACTATATCGAAACAGTCCCAAGTTCCACGGGAGATTGGATGTTCTAAAAGAACTGTTTATGCCGGGCTGTGCTCGTGGAACTGGTTCTCTGATCGGAAATTGTCAGTGTCTCCGAATCTTCTGGACAATGTTCGAAGTACGAACATCAGTTCGGGCCATCAGTAGCGATCATGCTGGTTACATTGTCAGTTCTACCAGCATTTCAGGCGTCGCACAGACGTCATGATGTGACGTCATCATTTGCGTCACGGAGAGCATATCTCCATCACCGCTTCGAGTCCAACTGAACTTCGTCCGACCGATACTCGACCGATAGGCGACTTCAACGTCAGTATGTATACAAAAACACACAGACGAATGTTTAAACAACTGTAAAAATAAGCAATAAACGCGAAGCTGAGAGTAAAAGCATGCTGAAAAGCGTGAATAGTAAATAACTATGTACAGACGGAGTGACTCTTCGCATAGAGTGAATTTCTTATTAGGGATAACTTTAACGAAATAGGGATATCGATAAGCAAAACCTATGATCCCATAACAATAAGGTACCCAGAAATTGTAATGTAAATTGGGGGAGGGGACGGTATAAACTAACTCGTGTTGTATACATGCCCATGGCAAAGCGCTCCTATTACCGCTAAGCGGGGTTTATGCAAACTAGTCACGAGCCCCACAAAATTCCCCAAACAGACGGCAAATAAACCCAAAAGATGTCTGTACAAATTTAAGGAGCAGAGGGGTATAAACGTTTGTCATTCAGCTGTCCGGTCCCAGCCGAAGAATACAAGGGCAAAATGTCAACAATCTCATGATTGTGCGCAAGAACCACTAACGTCGCTCTGTACGGCGACCGTAATATACGACGCACATGTCTGACAGTGAATGGAGACAGTAAGATAGGATCAATCAAGGGAAGCTTCAGCCCACATGGCTGTTCTGTAATTACTACTCCCTGTGTCCAAGTTAAGCGTTGAAAATACATCGCTGGATCAACACTAATTGCAGCCGGTGTAAGATCAAAGCGATAATGATGTGCTCTGTACGGTAAGTTCAAAACTATGCGTGTATAGGACAAATGATTATCAGCAGTCAAGTCCAACCTAATGGAGGTATGATGACGGATATTAGAAAGTGATAGACGTAGAAAATAAATGACTGCAAATATAATTAGGCATAACAAAATAAGAATGAGTAATAACTCTATAGACCAGATTTCAGTCATGGTAGTCTGTGCAGACAACCAAGCTTCACGTAAAGAGAAAACAGTAGTGGAGGGCGTGGGCGGTAGGGTATAGATAATCTGACTTTTTACTCGCGGTAGCGTCAAAAGAAGATAGTTAATAGATTTGTATTTCATAAAAAGATATAGCAATATCAAAGTGTTGAAGGCAGATAGCGTGAGGGAAAGTACAGAAAGCCAATGAAAAGCACTAGACGTCTGAAAGGTATTTAAATATTCGTTAGTTATTAGTTTTGACCAAATAAGGTGACTTAATGAGGCATATAGTTTCTCGTCATCAACTGAAGCGTTGATGGCTTTATTGAAATCAAATGCAAATTCATCTTCCTTTTCAACATGATCGAGAAAGTCAGGTCTTTCAATGGATAATGGTGGCAATTCAGCACGTACAGTAGAATTAAGGTGTATTGCATTATTAATGTCACGCAATAGATCATCAGAAAAATAATGACGCAATATAGGCATGTTCATGACGTAGGTGACGTTGAGAGTATCACTGGTTTCCGCTCCTAAGCAGTGGCTGTTACTGTAAATGACATAGTTTAAAACCCTTGCAATAGCTTCACATGGAAGTTGAAATATAACTTGTGAAGTCATGAACGTTACAGATTTTTCATGTATAGCCGGGACATTTTTACGAGCTTTTCTGGATAAAACTAGATGAGAAACATTATTAAGCAGTAGTCGGTCAGCACCCAAATGATGAACTGAAGTTGGAAGGCTATTAAAAATGATTTTATAACCACACAATTGCTTTATGTCGTTCAATGATTTTTGAAATAAAACTAACGCACAATTGCGTTTAGTCACTGTCTGTAGTTTTACAGAGACGTCATGAATGTCAATATAAGTAGTTATTTCACCATCAGACTTTAAGGGCATATCAAAGAAATTATCTGTAGCTATGTAATACTGAACACGAGGATCATATGCGATATATTTTAAAGGAGTAGCTAAAATAGTGTAGTAATTTTGTTCATTTGGTGACTTAAGGGGGAAAGGATGTAATTGCCAGACAGTTAATGGAGATAGAAGTTCATCAGACGTAACTGGAGCATATAAAACAATAAAAAGAACAAAAGAGCCGTTACTAGAGTGAACTGCGGCTCCAACATTAGCATTTTCATAATAGTAGTCTGTTTCCTGGTGGACTAATCGTAAACCTGAGCCCGTTCGACGTAATTGTCGTGTCATCTTTGACAGTGTTTTAGCCAAAACATCCACAGGCAACAAATGATGAGATAAGTGACCGACATTTAATTGCTGAATGGCCAAGTATAGGGCTTCCGTTTCCTGTGTATGTCTAATAGCCAAATGAACCTGATTGATTATCGTCGCGATAAGCTTGTAGACTCCGAGAAACTCATCCCGTAATTCCTCTAGACGTCTGTTTTCCTGTAAAATACTGATACGCGACAGGTTAAGTAAATATTCAATATTTTGAAAGCGTTCGTTAGTTAGTTTAGTTACCCTTGTAAACAAACCTTGTCCCTCCTGCCAGGTCTCCACAGCCTCTTGCGTCCCAGCCATGACTCTACGGAGTAGCTGTTGTATATTTTCAATATCCTTATATTTGGCTAAACCAAAAATATCAGCTAGTCCACCGCCGATCCAAGTAAAAATCGAACGTGGATGGCGACTGGGACGTTTCTCCAATGTAGCAAGTAACTCATTGATTTCCTTCAGTCTAGTTGTCAATAAGGTCAAAACATCAGCCCTCATCTGATACAAACTATATGTAACTTGACGGAAATTCAAACATCGACGGCGTAAGGTCGTCATATTGATATACTCAGAACAGTGTATTCGTCTCAACGTAATCTTAGAAGGCATTTGCGGAAGCTTATAATGAAAAATAAGACGCACTTGACCTTCAATTAACTGGATTTGTCCAATCGATCGTAGCAAGTACCCGAAGTGTTGTTTCGAGATGACGTGGCACCTCGTCCGGCGCACCAACACGAACGTTGCACAGAGTAGTGCGAACAGAATCCAGACTTGTAGCACTTTCATTTCGACCAGTTGTTCACCTTCGATTCGTCACGTGACTCGATATCGTCTCTCTGCGGTTCCACCAAATTGAACTGAATAACTCACAAACACACACAAACACCCTATCATTTCACCGAAGAATAATGTATATCTAAAACACATCTATCCTTTTGCGCGCTATAGGCCGTTATCCATAATAAAAAATAACTCCGTTTGTACAGAGCATATGGCGACCGAAATGACAAGGGTATTTCAACGTAATCTTCGTACTCGTCTCATATAGTCAGTACGTAAACCTTCACCAATATTGGACGTCCATTTCTTCATTCCATTACAGAATAAAACTAAATACTCAATAATATCATCCTGTCGTCTCTCCTTAAGTATACATCTCGCTCGCAGATAGCGAGATCTCTGCACAACTGCTGTAGACACGTTATTTTTAATTGACTTTGTCACGTCATCTTTCGTGTCTTTATTACTCGCTGTCTCGTTTGAATAAAACTTCTTCAGTCTATCAACACCCACTAATCTCTTTATTTCAGCACCTGTCCGTGCATTAACAAGTTTATACGCTGGACCAACTGAATCATCGTGTTGAATGATATCCTTAACAATGTAAGGACCAGAATATGGTTTCTTCGTGAGAATACGCGTGTCACCAGGCTTCACTCTGAGGTCCTGCAACAATACACTGTCACCAATACAGTATGGCGGCGAGGTAACTTGATGACGTTTGTCATATGTCCGTTTCATTTCCTCCTTCGATTCGAGGCGATTCTGCCGAACAGCAGAATGCAATAATCGTAACGAATTACGCAACCAAGCAACATAAGTTTCAGCATCTGTAGAGAAAAACTGAGGCAAATTATACTCAAAGGGTGTGGCTATCGGCATTGAAAATCCATGGCAAATTTCGAATGGGGAAATTTTACGATTAATTGGGGCTGTAGCCCTCAACCCAAATTCAATTAGTGGCAAAATAATCTCGATCCGTCTGTCATCAACATCATCATTAGCATACCTCTTCAAACCCTCATTAAGACGTTTGACGGCTTGCTCAGCCAAACCGTTACTTCGAGAACATTGTGCAGCAGATGTCCGGTGTCTAATACCAAGAATTTGAGTTATAGTGGCAAAAAACTGTGACATAAATCCACTGGCTTTATCTGTCAGGATCAGGTTGCATAGCCCATGCCGTGCAATAACCTCTTTGATAAAAACACGTGCGGTGGTATAGGCTGACTCATCAGGCACTGCCGTGAAAATAACATAACTTGAAAAATGGCAAATAAATACTAAGACATGCGTATTACCTTCATCTGTCTTACGTGCCAATTTTTTGTGATCAAATGACCAGCATTGAAACGGTCTCGTTGGTGTGGGAAAAGGATGTAAGGGTGATATTTGTGGCCTTGTGGAAATTTTAGAAGTTTGGCAGATAATACAAGAACGAACAAAGTTCTTGATATCTAAAATCAAATTCTGCCAATAAAAATGCACAATCATTGTTGGATGTAAACGCTGTATTGAGAAGTGACCCAACAACTCATGGTATTGCTTAATCAAACTGTCCCGGTAAACTTGTGGAACACAAAGCTGATAATACGTGGGTCGCAAACGCATTTCTTTGCGTCCGCGCGGCAAAGAAGTCTTGTATAATAAATCATTTTCTATGTAATAATTTTCACTGATTAATAATAATTTACGATCTTTGTCGTTATCACCGGTCAACTGACCATCGCGTAAGTAAGTATACAATGCAGCAAACTCTTCATCATCAAAGTAGTCCTTAGGTACAATCTTTGGCTGAGAAATAGAGTCATAAATCAACTTAGCACTACACAGATTATCCTGCATAGCTGTATCTCTGTGCCAGCTGGATAACAACTCAGAAGTTCCCATACGTGACTCATCAATCGCTGTAGAATCAGTGACACGTCCATCGTCCATAGGAATGTCGAGGTCGGTTAATGTTGTCGCTGGCGCTGTATTACCACCCGTATCAGACGTAGGCTGATCTACGCGCTGGGCCCGCTCTGCCAAACGTGCACTACGACGAACAGGCACTGGATCGTCGCTATCAACGGCAGAGTTAAGTGCACTAACAGTAAACAAATCGCCAGTGTCAGTAATCGCCGCCGTACAATCAGACGGAGATAAACAATCAAGTTTATATACAATCCAAACATTATCAGACACCTGGTCTGTTGCATCAACAGACTCCAATGTTGAATCATTTAATCCATCAGCGGAATCGTTAATTAAAACAGAAGTGTCATCCGCAACAGGCTCCTGTGTTAATGACAATATAAATTCATTTTGCAGATCAGCAGGGGGTGGAGTTAATTGTTGTATTTGGTCAGTATTTAAATCGTCAACTATCCTGCTAAGACAGTCAGCAACCTTGTTAGATTGACCAGAAATGTAATGGATATTTAATTTAAATTGGCTTAAATAGGCCACTAGTCGTTTCTCCCGGTTATTGATAGGTTTGTATTTCGCCAATTGCAAAACCACAGCGTTGTCAGTGAAAACATTTATATCTAAATGCAGCAAAAATGATTCGTAGGCCTTTAATGTTAAAGCTAGGGCAGAGAGTTCCAATTGATAAATTGGCCATCGTTTCTGTGTGTCAGTAGTGGCGTAACTAAGGTAAGCGCAAACATTGGGCACGCCACTATCATTAAACTGTATAATCGCTGAACCGTAACCGGATGTAGCGGCATCGACGTAGATATAAACAGGTTTTGTTGGCTGCAACGGCTGAAATATTGGATTAGCTATTAAAGCTTGTTTTAGGCTGCATAATTCCTCGTCACATTCACTGGACCAATCGAATTTGACGTCTTGTTTTAATAGTCGTCGCATATTAACCGTACGCTGGCTAAAATTCGGTATATGTTTGCGGAAGAAATTCAATAATCCCAAAAGACGCTGAAGAGATTTCCGACTTTTAGGTGGTTCAATACGTTCAATCGCCCGAATTTTTGATGGTGCGATGCATATACCATCTTCCGAAATCGTGTAGCCAAGAAAATCCATCTTAGAATGGGCTATACTGGTTTTTGTCGGGTTTATAACTAAATTATTTGCACGTAACGTATTGAAAACTATTCTTAAATGTTGTAAATGTTCTGAAATTGTAGGAGAAACAATTAATAAATCGTCAACATAAGTAAACAAGAAAAAGAACCGTGATTTATCTTTAAAAACACGCGACATTACATAGATAAAAGCCGCCGGGCTAACAGAGAGACCCATGGGCAAACAATTCCATTTGTAAGATATACCTGTTAAGGGATTGATAAAGCTGGTAACAGAGTTAGTTTTTTGACTTAATTTTACATTCCAAAATCCCTTGAAAATATCGATGCAGCTTAACCATTTCACTTTCAAAGCCGTTATTTCTGATAATAGTGTTTCAATTTTCGGTAGAAGTACAATGAACGGTTTTAACAGTGTATTTACGCGTCGTAAATCAACTATCATTCGGCCTGTACCATCACGTTTTTTAACAACAAACATAGGGCTATTGAACGAACAATCGGTACTTTCAGAAATTAAGCCTTTTTGGAGTAACTCATTTACTTGCCGATCGGCCTCCAAAATGTCATCGTGTGGTAATGGATACTGTCGTGTGTAAGACTTAATGTTGGGATCTTTTAAAGGTAGTTCAAGTTCAAAATCAGGATAAGTTTTAATATCCTGCAAGCTACGAGCAAATAAATCCCGATTATTAAACAAGAGGCTTGCAAATGCATGACGATCAGCCGGTGGCAGCTGCGGGTTGACATCAATTTTATATTCCGTTAAAAACTGCTCTAAGGTTTCAGCGGAAGGACTATCGTTGACCTCTGGCTGGTCTGTTACGACTTGAAAAGGAGTAATGGACAGAACTCGGTGGGGGTGTAGAATTGAAGCAATTTTCATTCCGCGTCGTAACACAATTGGATGCAAATTGTAATTTAATACACGTATCAATGCTCTACTGCCTTTCACCGAACTTAATGTATTTGCGATGGCAACAATATTATTAGGCAGCGATTCCAAGATCACCTCCCTGTTACTATAACCGCGTGGCAATTTAACAGCTATTATGGCCTCTGAACATTTTGGCATACAAACGGTGTGAAATACAGTAGCGCAGCTATTTATAGAATGAAGTCCTTGAAGCGGTAGAATTATTAGATCGTCGTAAAAACGCACAGTATTATCAGAGTAATTTATAGAAACACTGTTTTTTCGCATAAAGTCAGCACCGAGTATTAATGTAGGATACAAACGGTCAATAACAATGAAAGTATGTGGAATAAATAAACCATTCAGTTGTAAGGTAACATCAACTGAACCAAGTACCTTCAAAGGCTGACCTGTGGCCGCTAACAATGGAGTAGTAGATGCAGTCTCCTGCATTCTTAATTTCAACTTCAAGACGAAGGAGTGTGATACAACTGATATCACACTGCCACTGTCAACAAGGCACTGAACTGGTCTATTACGTATTTTCATAACAATAAATTGTTTAGCTACAGAATCGTCATAAACATTCGATCCAATCGGCTTCCCTCGCCTCGCTCGACCGGAAGCGGGCGGCGGGCACCGTCAGATCCGTGCATTGCGGCAGACAGCCCGAAAGTGACCCATTTTACCGCAGAACGAACAATATTTGTTTACTGCGGGGCAGTATAGCACATTTGCATGTTGCGCGCGGCCGCATTTGCCACATCTCTGCGCAGTATTCTGCTGTACCGGGGACTGGAAATGTTCGGCGGGAGTGGAAAGAAATCTATTTCCCCTGCCACGTCCAGCGGTTTGAGCACGAAAAGCAAATGATTGTTGGTTTTCTGGGCGCTGAAAACGCATACCTTGTCCCGATGGGTGGGTAAACACACGTCCTCTGTTCGCTTGACCACGAGGTTGTTGAAATGTAACCCTACGTGCTGGTATAGGCGACATATTATTCTGTATAGCCGCATTCAGCGGTGGCGAGCTGTCATAGCGCTGTGCAAGACGCTGAATATCTTTACGCAACTCCGCCATCTGGCCAGTTAGTTGATCATCAGGGCCAGTATCCACTATACTGTATTCAGCGATTCTCGCAGAATCAACAGCATCAACAAAAGTTTGAGGGTTCCTGCCTAGGACGAAGCTTGCAAGTTTCGGCTTTAGACCACTTAACAACGCATATAACAAAGTTTTATCGTCAACCTGCACCTTTTTAGACAGATTACGCAAACGATTTGCGTACGCGTCGACAGATTCGTCACTAGACTGTTTTTTACCGAAGATATCTCGCGCGCTACGAAACCGTAAGATAGCTGGTTGAATATAGCGTTCTTTAAACGCATCACGCAAACTATCAAATGAATCCTTTTGTTCATCCGGTAGGCTTTCTAGCCAATCGCAGGCGCTTTCTGTAAACATGGCCTTTGCTAGACGCAATCTATCAGCCTCATTACTGCCTTTATAGGTGATATACGTTGTCAACCTACGCCAAAACTCAGACGCATCTGATTCAGGAGCACCGGAAAATGGTGGAGGTAAAAGTGTACGCTCTTCGGCCATTATTACAGGTGAAAAATCAACTTCATTCGCAACAACATCTGATGCAGAGGATTCCGTATCCCAATCATCATCAAAATCTAACACTATAGGTGGTATCAAAGGCTCTGGTAGGACTGGTGGTTGATAAACAAAAGGTTGGGTTACCTCTAATGACTCTGGCGTTAATAGGGACTGTGAACCAGGCCTCGGCGTAATGTCGGCTGGTGGGTCATGATAATGTACATTTAATCTAGCACTGCGAGGTTGTATATCAATAACACGTTCAGCAGTGGGCGAATCGTTTGCATCGTCAGATATCATAAAAGCATAATTCTTACCGTTTTTGTAGAAAGTAGTAATGTAGTATTTACGCCACCATCATGACCAGAAAGCACATGGCTGAACAAAGACCCCGTCGCAGCTTCGTCTTTGCGACCGTTAGACCTTCCTCAACAGCAGCAAACGACACAAAGGCCGCAAGGCTGTTGCCATTGCGTGCAGACGCCTAGCCGATGAATTGAATGGTGAAGCCGGCCTGCTATTGGCCGACGACGAACATGCCAGAGGCAGCCTCGTGTCGACTCTCCCTGACGGCACGTATTCTCCGCCAAGTGTGAACGCTCGTTGAATCACTAAGTAAGTAGGGAATTAGCAACAAGTCAGATTGTGATACGAAGTCCATTATAATGCAATAAACATGACTATACGCGTAGAGGTAACGTAGATCTGCGACAACGAGCGACCACGCAGGATCGACTCATGAACTACAATGTGTCCTTCGTTTCATCAGACGCCGCACACTCTCTCATGCGATCCAACCATCCGCTTTTATACGATACCACTGTCCAATGAAGCGATAGTCAACAATACTGCACACGCGAAGGCTAACGTCACTCAACTCAACGCAACATACGACACTCCCAACACTCACCCTCCTTCTTAGTAAAAAGCTGTAAACCACATAGAGAAAATAGGAAACACAGAAATTAAGTAAAATAATGTCAAATGATTTATAGTGAATGAACACGTTTGATATGAAAAAGTGAAGAGGGCGAGCGGGGGGACACGCGTGCATAGTAATAATTATAAATGCGAATAATGAAATACATAATAGCAGAATATAGTGTCAGCGCTGTAAATGGGAAAGCAATTATAATGTTGTCATGTATGTATACATATACAATGACAGTGTCGAAAGCAAGCGTTAATGTTCGAAAGCAAATAACATCTAGACATGCGGAACTTCCAGTAAGATCGCTGATAAAGTAATGACATTGAACGTTTATCCACCGAGAAAACACACAAGCCAGTAAAAACACATAGCATTGTAACGTCTAATGTCGGAGAACACCAAGCAATGTGAATACATGTAATAAACATAGCAGAATACAAGATATATAAGTGAAAGCTATATAGAAAACAAATGCTGGGCAACAACCAACTTCGAAATCGCAGTGAAAGAATAATGAGAATAATAATAAGTAAAACTAAAACGAAGGAAACCGAAATATAATGGGTACAGCGCAGTGCATGGACTGAAAAGGAAAAATAACAAATCAAAAATCGGTACCATGTACCCTGTTGGACTGAGGTACGTCATTGCAATGATTTCGATACTAAACGGGTGGACAGAAGGAGAAACAATACGCCACACAAAGTGTATTACGCATTATGAAAAGCGGTATGCGGCATGCGGCAAAAATGAAACTGACTAAATGTGAAAATATTCGCTAGGGGGCTAACATCAATAGTGAAGAATGATAGTCACTCTGAGACAACAAAGTCTCACTCGTCGTCAATCTAAAGCTAGTGTAGCGTAATAGGTTGACAAATTGATGAGTGATAGTGAGTGAGTCATGTAGATCATCGTTGGTGGTAGTGAAGTTGATAAGAGTGACAGGCATGAACCTGGATACAGCGCCGAAAATAATGTGAACAAACTGGGTGCGGTAACGGTTAGGCAAACACTGATGTGTTGTTGAAGCAATGACTGCAACTGATTAACACCAACTGTAAAAGAACGATTTAAACCCAACAGCAAACAACAAGTGACGTTCTGTTAATGAGAGTGGATATGATTTGCAAATAATATAAACACAACGGCATCAGTTAATAAATTGATGCTATTAGTCTAGTGTCAGACACAACCAGTGTAGATGTTATCATACGAATGACTAGACCAAACGGATGAAATCAGACGCACGCGGCACTGTCCGCACAAAGGCAACACACGATCACTCAGCGCTCAGCGTGGAACAACATTATCGGGACGGGGAAACTCCATCACGTTAAACTTCAAACAGCTCAAATGCAGGCAACAAATGATGTTGTACGCGTACATAGACAACGCGGGGTGTCAGGTGGAGGTGTACTTGACAGCTGTAATAAAATAAATGGATGGTTCAAAGCGACGCTATCGCTAGCATTCGCCGTGGTCGACTTCATTTGACCATCAGGTTAAAGTGACAGTCATTTATTCTATTAGCTGGGAAAACACGGTCGACAACATGTCATTACTCACTTTCACACGTCGCGACTAGAAATCAACACAGAGGCAGACAAGATGAAAATGCTTCGTTGTAACGACAAAATGCTATAGTTTGCCCTATTCCTCGTAACTTAGTACCTATCCACGGCAACCCAGGCCAACTCAATCATCCATCCGTCCTGGTGTTATAAATATGGGGTAAATTCGGCCTCATTCAATACAGTTACACGCAATAAATGTAATCTCGCATTGGTGTTAGAAGTAAACAGGCACACCGCGGTAAGCATGAATGTACCACATGGATAGGTGTAGGACAAAATATGTCAGCTATGCCATGAATAACGATTCACAAGAGAACTGCGACAGTCACGGCATCGATAGGCCAACGAAAATCGAGTACACTCAACGTATGAAATCCGATACAGGCGACGGACTATCGGAAGGAATTCGTACTTCGGAAACCGAGAACATACAATCTGATCTCTTCAGTGAGACGTACAACCCTATGTATAGAAATGTACAAAAATAATGAACTGACATATGTGTGAGAGGATCAATCAGGGGACTGCTCCACAGGCAACCTAGTGATGGTATCCTCCAACCGAGATGAAGGGTATACAATGGTTTACAATGGACATGTTCCTGTTCGTTAATTCCACATATGAGTCAACACTCTACTATGGAAAACACATGTATTCGGCCTTGCATACAGGTCAAGATATGATAAATAATAGGTGGCGGATTGGTATGAATAGTTGGTAAACAGGCACATCGCGATAACACACCACACTGTCGACGAATAACAATACTCGACAGATTGATGGGAGGAAATTGGTAAACGGAAAGGATTATGATGTAACACAGCATTGGACTACGACAAATTCCACACAATAGACAGTGGATGGGAGATGATGTATGTTTATGTACAACCTGGCCGTCCCACGGGCTCAGGATGACACAACAACTGGAAAAAAGATAACAGTTACCAAAACTGTCAAGAAAAATATGGCTCGCGTCCGGATCGCCGCTGTTGAGCAGCCCACAGCCCGCAACGCCCCCGTCGCGCGGCCGTACGCTCACCCAACAACGTCGACAAAGTTACAGTTACGTCATCCATCATCGTAATGTCTGCATTCTTTTTATTTTTCAATGACAGAGATGACAAAAAGACACGGACACCATGGAATGAACGTCACAACCAACTGAGACGCCCACACTACAAGCCCTAAACTGTGATGTCCGAGATGTGATATTGATATTACGAAATAGATAGGGAACAGACACAACG